>MDTG01445201.1_pt1 | contig 10812 bp, 3 predicted proteins | sample 811421 | NCBI WGS metagenome assembly MDTG01 (sample SAMN05326645, study PRJNA326480) | marine metagenome | isolation source: seawater | place: Pacific Ocean: South East | collected 2011 | reverse complement strand
TTTTAACAGTTGGACCTACCGATTTAGCCGGATTTACCATCACTAGCCATTTAAATGTAGCAGTCGCGCCACTCGGGTCAGTAGCACTTAGAGTTACAAATTCTTCTCCAGGAGAAACTCCATGTATCTGCACTTCATCCAAACCACAGTTTGTTAGAATAGACTCATTTGATTTGCAACTAATTCGCAAATCATTTAGGCTGTTATCTACATCAAATACGATGTCTTCGATAGGCCAATTTAGTGATTCTCCTTGGCGCACGTTCACTGGTGCTAAATTCACAAATGTTGGAGGATCATTGAGTTCTTCGATTTCAACTTCCCATTTAACCGAATCGCATTCATCAGAAACATCACAGACATTAAGCTCCAGAATTTCCTTTCCGAAATAATCGGGCTTACTCTTTAAATACAGACTGTCCCCAACTATTTCTACAACCAAACCGCTACTCATCCCCACGTAATTCAAAACCAAAGGTTCTTCAACGCCAATCAAATCATGCCAATTATAGATCTTGGGCAAATCATCTTCTAACAAAGCCAATCGTGCACCATTAGTTATAGCGTGTTTACTCTCAATATCCTCACTTATAGCTTTAGTAGTAGAAATAGATAATTCTGGACGAATCGAACCAATCCCCCATTCTAATCCAGCCTCATTTAAATCAAAAAAATGTTGAACGCCGGGCTGATCCAACAAGGTATAGGAAGATTGCCTACGACCTGCCATTTGAATTTCAACCTTCGCTCGCTTGTTTGATTCGGTAATTTTCCTAACCTTGAAACGTACTTGAGCCAAGGCGCCTGTAACCGACCTGAAAATTCTGGAGCCATTGTTATCACGGCCAGTAACGGCTACGTAATTAAGTTCACCTCGCTCTCTACCCAATGAATTTTGATAAACATTCGCCTTCCAGAAACTTCCATTACTAAAAGGTATAATTTCACGATCAGCATCAAATGATTCTGAAATAACTTCTAACAAATCGTAATCGTATCGGAGATACACACTGGCAGAAGTCAATGAAGAAGATCTTGGGTCAATTTGGATATTGACCAAAAGAGTATCCCCTACGCCGACTATTTCTGACGCTGGGCTACCTAGAGAAAGCAAAGCATTATCTGCAACAAGTTCACTTGCAAAAATTATCAACGCGAATATTAATCCGCCCATTATACAAGCTCAGCGAAGTAACAGCATCTTGCGAATCGAGATTTGGTCCTCAAAACGCAAACGTAAGAAATAGGTGCCTGATGCTACATTCCTACCTGAATTATCCCTGCCATTCCAAATAATTGTGTGGAGACCTGGTTTCGAGGCCCCGCTAATTAATCCACGAATTCTGCGCCCTAGTACGTCGTAAACACCAACATCGATTTCTCCTCTGTAGGGCAAATCGAAGCTTACTTGCGTCTGTGGGTTAAAAGGATTTGGGACATTAGGAAGCAAAGATACTTCCTGTTGCGAGGAAGAACTAAATTTTGCTCTATGACTGTCACCCAAAACATCCACCCATTCCATTCCCGAAATAACAACAGGTGACCCATCATCCCCAACTCGTTGGAACTCGAAATTCGCCAGATTAGGATTATTGTTTACTCCGTCAGAAAATCCAACCAATGCCGACGCCCAAGCTACATCATCATCAGATAAATGTTCAGCCACTACCGTTTGCCGGCCTGAAAATGATAAATCTTCGGCACCTATCCACTTCCATACTTCTGAATCATAATTAAACCGAACAACATAAGCCCGCATGCCCGAAACACCCTCCACATCAACTTCAATACGAAGGCGTCCATTGGATTCAGAGGAAAGAATATGTATGGTAGCTGTACCCAATTTAGCCCCCGTGGTAGACGACTTAAATACGGGTAGTACACCCTGCGAATTAAAATTCGCTGCTACCATATTTAAATCACTAATCCATACAAGACTGTCTCCATCAATATCTGCGAAAGCAGCATCTCCGGCTTTCTCTACTGTTTGACCAAAATAGGCCACGACATAATCAATATCGAGTTGATCGACTTCATTGTCGGAAAATGACTTACCTTCTCTATCCACATAACCAGTAACATCCCCACCCAACAGGTAACCCGGGTTAGATCTACCGTCCATTTGAAAAGTAGGCTGAAGATCAGAAACGGTTTTCCCATTATCAATATAAATCGATGGAATTTGACCATCTAGATAACCAGGTCTACTCACTACTAATTGATACTCGCCTCTTGGTATGTCTGTCAGAGAATACCTTCCGTCAACAGACAATGAATCCTGTATTCCTGACAAAGTTGAATCGATATCATTTGCTGCAATAAAACGCTCATCGCTAATAGGTTTAAAACTATTTCGATTTCTTAAATAAAATGTGGTTATCCCACTAAAGTCACTGCGGCCTTGCAAGGGGACCGTCCCATTAATACTTCCCCGACTTCTGATATTTATTGTCATAGCATCATGCGAGGCTATGTGTGCCAAATTCTCACCATTTCGATAAAATGCCGTTTTGCGTGTCCCATGATGATTAAACCAAACATTAGTAGACCCAACGGTATCTCGTGTAACAAATTGAATAGAGGCAAGAGAGCGCCTTCCGTCATACCTTGTTGTCCCCACTTGTTCAAAATAAACAAGGTCTATTAGATATTGTCCCGCGTACATACTATCCGGACTCGAAAATAAAGTATCCCGTAGTACCATCCCAGAAGATTCATTCGATAATTGAAATGGCTGAATACCTTCCTGTCCTGGAATCTGGTCTACCAACTGAATTAAAGAAGTGTCAACACTAGCAAAAATTGACATAAGATCGACTTCTTCACCCCCAGTATTAGGATAAATTTCTACTGTAATCGTATCACCTGCCGATCCGGCATTCACGGTAGCGGGTAAAAATTCTAAGTTTGGCTTCGGCAATCCAACAGCACCAGCTGGTCCCAACCCCGTAACCTTTACTCTACCTGCGGCACGACGCGCCAGGGCTTCATTGTTCGGCTGCTCTTCCAACCCCTCATCTAAAACTACGTAAACGTAGTAATCTCCATCAGTAATCGACATCGGCACACAGGACATAGTTTTAATAAGTGCGGCAGGACGCACACTAAATCTCTGTTGCGAATTTTCAGTCAATAAAAATGAGGTAGAGTTGCAACCGTCTTCAGAATTAGCTAACCAGTCATACATTCCATCAGACCGCAAAGCACCATAACTCGTTGAATCACCCAAAATTTCTGCCGCAGTGGCAGAAGTCAATATCACCCAAAACCTGGCTTCATCGTCTACATCTATTGCTTCCCAAGCTACATCAAACCCATGTCTACCATCAAATTCAAATGTACTTGCGGGTTCCATTACTCGAAGAAATGGATCGTGAATAAACTTAAGAATCCGCGACTGGCCGGATTCATTATCCCATCGAACCAGACGTCGTAATGAGTCAGTTTCAACTATTGCATAAATTCCATAGTCAACGCCTTCCCGCGGCACGCCTCCATCGTCAGGATTATGATAAGTCCAAAGGTCCCATTCGTATTGATTGTCGATACGTCTATCAGCTTTTTCTTCAAGTCCATTAATAATCAAATGTGTATCATCAGAAGGATTCGCAGCAGCAGACATAAGATCTTCTGCTCCATCAGGGATGGAATAATCAAATCGACTGCTATAGTACAACGAGATTTTTGCACTATCCCCTATCGCCCGGTCTCCCGCATGACCCCGATCTCCATTCCAACTGATATTGTAGTACCGTTCACCGAGTGTCCCACCGGTTTGTATGAGCCGATCTTTTCGTACATCTAAAGCTATAAAGGGAGAATGTCGCACACGATAAGTGTGCGTAGACCTTTGCATTGCATTCATTTTTCCATCACTTATAACACCATAGATATAGTAATCTCCAGTAGGTATATACACTGAATCAGAGAGTGCAATATTCCAATATTGTCCCTTATCCAGCCCCTCCAAGAGAGTCCTTGTAGAGTCTATCGGAGTTGCTCCCTTCAACGCATCGACGACTAAATTCGGACTTGAACCACTCACTACTAGATCTGATAGGTCAAGCGTATCAGCTTTTGCGTAATAAAGTTTTACCGTTGCAGTGTCATTGAGGTCTGCCGCTTCAAAATTAATCTGTAAGGTACTACGAGACCGCGTTACGATACTAGGCTCTCCAGAATCCAAATCAAGCAACTTACCCGAATCCAAATAATCGCTATCATCACTTAAAAATTCCCCAACCCACTCGAGAACAGGCTCATGCCTAACACGAATCCCCCGACTCCTGGCCAATGGGAAGTCTCCAGTTAAATTCGAAGTTACATACACGTAGTAAACTTTTTCTTCTAAATCCTTAATTTTCAATTTGAAATCCATCGAATCCTCTTCAAATGCTATAATAGATTCCCCTGTATCGTTATTTATAGCGAGCGTAGCCACATCTCCGTAAACACTATCTAAAGATCCATTTGTCGAGACCCAAACAAAAAACTTAGTATCATTACTATCCTCACCATCCATTATCACATTTCCGGGAGAAAGGCCATATCTCCGAATATACCCACTCTCATCTTGAACAAAATCAGGAAATCTCGTTTCGTTATCGAGAAAATAGTCAGTTGGAAAAACATTTCCTATTGGGTTGGTGGTAGTGTCACTCAGAGTTCGACTAAAAACCGAGTTTAATTGAACCACATTTAGATTACGCGGTTGGACTATACTTAACATCAACATCCCTGCTGAAATTGGCTGCTCCCCTTTATTGGAGAAGGAAATCTGGCCATATGCCAATTGATTAGATTCCACGTTCGATGGACTGATAATTGGAAAATGAAGAAAAATCGAACCTTTTAGACCTCCGTAGGTACTTTTCAAAACGATTCTTCGGCTACTAACATTTTGGACTAATCGATATCCAGTTCCGATACCAGAAGAATCTTCCACATACACTTCATCTATTAAATCTCCATCCTGATCTGTATCAGCTATACCAATTTCTGCAGGTAAGCGAACAACTATCGTATCTCCAGCCGAAGGATGTTCCTTTAATTCGACCTTCAAACATTGCCAAAATGGATTATCATCAGTAGCCCCAAATGGTATCTGCGCCAGCCCACTAGGGGACATCGAAACCGACTGACCCCAAACAACTGTGGAGCATGCAGTTAGAACTAATATGAGTAACAAATTTACCCGAAGATTATTCATGTTTTTCATTTTCTAGCCGACATAATAAAAAGAAGGTCTATACTTAGTATATCGCTCGCACCTTCAAATCCTTTAATTGCTTGGATAGCTGTGAAATAGCAATCAACAAAACTATATTTGAGTTATGTCTTATCTACTGACTAACAAACCCCTTGTGCAATGGACACTGATACTCCTGTTGGCAATACTTCCATCAATGATCAGTGCTCAAGAGATAGCAACAATAGCGGGAAATGGCATTAATGGATTTTCCGGTGATGGTGCTACACCCATAAACGCCAAAATGAGTGGCCCAAGTTCCGTTTGGCGGGCAAAAGATGGTTCCCTATACATTGCAGATACAGGCAACCACCGCATAAGACATATAAGTAAAAAACGTGCAACTATTACGACGATTGCTGGAACTGGAGTGGCTTCATTTAATGGTGATGGTGCTGCCATTTCCCGCAATTTGAATACACCCACATCAGTCGTCGTGGACGGAGACGGAAATATTTATTTAACTGATACTGGAAACCATAGTATTCGCCGTATTGATGCTAGTGGTAATATGACTACAGTTGCCGGGACACAAGTTAGAGGGTTTTCTGGAGATGGAGGTTCAGCAACATCTGCTAAACTAAATTCGCCAACTGGATTATATATTCGAGGTGATACAATTTATGTTTCTGATAGCGGAAATAATAGGCTACGGAGAATAGACGGCAAAGGTATCATAACTACCATTGCAGGTCACGATACCACCGAAGGATTGTTTCTTGATGATATCAAAGCGACAAAAGCCACTCTTAAAATGCCACGCGGTATTTTTGTAGATATAAAACACAACGTCTATATCGCCGACAGTGAAAATCATAGAATACGCTTTTTAAGTAATACAGACGGCCGACTAACTACATTTGCAGGAACCGGTGTCCCGGGATTTTCCGGAGATGGGGGATTACCTACTGATGCTCGCTTATCGTTTCCAAGTGATGTATTGGTGAATGACCAGTCAGCAGTATATATTGCAGATAGATTCAATCAACGAATAAGACAAATAATCCCCAACCGCCATATTCGGACTATCTCCGGTGACAATATAGCTAACTTTAAAGGTGAAAATGTACCTGCAAACCGAGCACGTTGGAAGAACCCAACTGGCCTATATCAATTTGGTGATACCCTCTTCGCTGTCGACCAAGGCAACAACCGAATTCGGACTATCGTGCCAAATGGTACCGAAGGACCCGCAACGACTATAAATATCGAGCCTGGAGGTGAAGCACGTCTTTTTAGTATAGCGTATACAGGAGATGGGAAAACAAACATCAATGGAATACGTTTCACTGCTAGCGATTTAAAAACGGCAACAGGTTTTGAGCAAAGTGACATAAGTTCCTTTAATTTATATGAAAATGACAAAAACACTTTAACCAATGCGACTCAAATTGGCCTTTTGGATTCATCAAATTTCTCTGTTGGAATTGAGTCTTTTGTATCTGTTTCTCCTGCAAGAACGCCGGAAGAAGACCAAACAATTTACTATATCCTCTCAGTTGCTCTGTCCAAACATGCAACACAAAATCATGCCATGCGAATCGGTGCACCTATTGGAGCTTTATCTACCAATGTTGGCGGCTACGGGACACGAATTGAAGTTGACGATTCTAAAGCCGTCCATATCGACGTAACCTCCACCAAGTTATCATTTCAGAGACAACCCAAAGGTAGTCTTAGTGGTCATTTTTTAAAACAACAGCCTACGGTTTACGCCATCAATGAGAATGGTCTTATAGACTACGATTTTTCAGATACCGTCGTCGTCTACACCTCAGGATCCGGGACATTGTTTGGACACACTGCAATAGCTAAAAATGGCAAAGTGACTTTCTCTTCGTTACGCTATGATACTCAGTCAGACGATGAAAAAACATATCTTATCGCTCGTAATGTAGCAGACAATAAATACAGTGCTTTGGAAAGTAAGCCATCAGAAATTTTTTCTACGAACGTCTCCAATGACCCACCGGTTATTCAACTCGAATCATCTTACTCATTTATCGAAGATGATCCTATAGGTCTTAGACTCCCTTTGAAGAACACCATATTTGACGAGGACGACTCTGAAATAAAGATCGAATACATTAGTAAAAAAACTGAGATTGATATAACTGACACCTCAATTACTATACGGCCTTCTCCTAATCTTTATGGCCTCGACACATTAACGATTACGGCAAGAGATACTCTAGGCTTAGAAACGTCAAAAACTATTTCAATACAAATCAGACCCGTTAATGATAACCCAACTTTTTCATCTTTTGACACGTTACGATTCGCCGAAGATGACACACTTATCATACCTTTCAAATCACTGACAACTGATATAGACAACTCTCCATCGGAATTGGAAACATATTTTTCTACCTCAAAGGGCCTATTTATAGACAACAATACAAATGAGCAAATATTAAAGTTATGGGCAGATGAAGACGTAAATGGTTTATTCACTTTAGATGTAGAGACGAAGGATCTAAGTCGGATCTCACAAAACAAACAGTTTGTAATCTTGGTCGAACCAAAAAATGATCCACCCAATTTAACTATGAAGAAACTAACTTTTCTGCAGGGGAATCAGGCCAAAATAGACCTGAAGCAACTAACCACAGACATTGACAGTGTGCCTCCCAATCTTTACTGGACTGCAATGAATGATTCTTTAATTACTATAGAAATCGATTCTGAAGGCAATACTACACTACTCCCAACCCCAAGCTTTTATGGAAAACACCAACTGGTGTTCACTGCGTATAATCAAGATGGGAAGAGTTCTATCGACACATTAGACCTCGTCATTAAGAAAGTCAATTCGCCTCCAAAACTATCTATCCCAGACACTTTGTATTTATCTTCTAACGAAACGCTTCATATCGAATTGGATAATTGGGTGAATGACAAAGACGACTCACTCGAAACTCTAAATTGGTCATTGTCAAATCCTGAATTTCCCGGTGCTGTTATAGAAAAAAATATTTTAACCTGGGCACCCCCATTTGATAAGCCCTTAAGTTTTTACATATTAACTTTATTGGTCATGGACCCCCATCAAAAAACAGATAGCGGAGACGTTACTATTATTCTGAATAGGACAGAACCGTTACTCCGACAGATTCCTACAATTCAATTATTACCCTATAATGAATTCAACTTTGACATTGCGCCGTATATGGGGCCTCAAGCAGATCAAATCATTTTGGAGCCACCAAAACAACTAGTTGCCAGATTTGATGCTTCGAAGAAATCCATTTCTATGCGAGCAATTGATGGATTTAAGGGAAACATCAATTTGAATGTCACGGCAAAGTCTAAAGTTGGACGCCGATTGACGATGGGAATACCAGTGGTCATCACAAACCCTCTTCCTACAATCAAAACATTTCCTAACATTTTCCTGCGTGCTGGAGAATTGTTTAAAATTTCACTTGACCACTTCGCTGTAGACGATGAGCCCGTGGATTCTTTAACCTGGATAGCTATGCCAGAGTCAGGTCTACAAGTAAGTATACACAGGGCACTAAATACTGCTACTGTTTCTGCCAACAACTCTGAAACCGGTTTGCGAAGTATAGATTTTATAGCAACCGACAAACAAGGAGGGACTGCAAGAAATACGCTCGAAGTAATGATACACGAGTCTACAAGTTCAAATGAATCAAACTCAGAAATCCAATCCAACGGTGAACCCGGTATAATGGATATCAACTCAAAGGACTTTCCTTCTACTCAAGCTATCTCCCGAAACAAAATCGTTATACGTAAAATTCCGGATATAACCATATTGGGATTGGAAAAAACCCAGATTGATTTGAACCGGTATATAGAGTCATCTCACAATACTGGCCAACTTTCATGGCGAGCGCATATTACACCAAAACAGTTTTTTACCTTCGGGATTGACTCCTCTCAAACATTATTTATCTCGGCAAAAAGCTCTAATGAATATGGAACCTTACATTTACAAGCATCTGATAATTATGGCATGGCAACCACTATAACCACCCCTATAAGACCATATTCTACATTACAAATAAATTCATGTGACTTTAATAAAGATGGATTGATTGACTTGACAGACTTTTTTATTCTCGCAGACGTTTTCGGTAGAACATTGACAGATTCATCCTGGAATCCAAATGTTGATATAGCCCCTAACGGAAAAATCGATTTTGACGACTTCTTTCTTTTTGCCGAATCTTTCGAAAAATCAAAACCAATTCATTATTAGCTTATCACAATTTCACCCATTTTTCTTCAATAAAGAGAAATTACCAATAAAAAATAACCTCATGAAAAACATATTTAATAAAATGTTTTCTTTTGCTTTGGCTGTATTAATCACCAATACAACAATGGCACAGGATGAAAAAGTCGAGGTCGCCATTGGCTCAGGAGAAGCAGTACAGGAACCCAAAACTGAGGAAACAAAACCCGGGTTTACACCCCCTAAAATAATAACGATAATTCGCCCATTTAATCATGGTTTAGCCCCTTCTGATTCTATTACAAAACCAATCGACTATATAATTGATCGCGGTCAAGACGCAAACATTAATACGGGGGATACTCTAAACGTATACCGAAAGGAAATAGTGAACCGCGGTTTAGATCTAACGATGCGTATTTATGTCGGAACCATGGAAATCATTGATTCTCAAGAAAAAACATGTATAGGTGAATTTACCTCAAACGAAAACATTGAAATTGCAACCATACTACACAAAACAGCTATGATAGATGATTACGTCGTACCCCGTTTAGTACTCAATGCAAGCGTACTCTTCGCATCTGGCCAGGCGTCACTCAATCCCGGTACTGCAGCCGAATTCGACAGAATCGCAAAATTTGTCGAAAATTTCTCCCCCACAAAAATCCTTCTGGTAGGCCACACCGATAGTGATGGGGATGCAGATTCGAATCTTCGCCTATCCGAAGATAGAGCAAAAGCAGTTAAAAACTACCTTACCGAATCATACGATTTTATTACGTCAGAAATGATTCAAGCCCGGGGACATGGCGAGGCTTATCCTATCGCACCTAATAATTCACCCGAGAATAAAACTCTCAATCGACGTATCGAGGTCGTAATATGGGAATAGCTATCTTGGGAAAAGTAGAATCTCTTAAAACATTAATTAAATTCTGTCAGGACGGCCTATTAATCCGTTCTTCTTCTCGTGCTGAAGCTTTTTCACGAAGGGTTCGTCCCTTATCCAGTGTCGGGTCCTTTACAACTCCATAAATAGCTCGCCCTTCGTGCTCTTCAGGTAGATGCTCAGTTATTGGAAGACCTTCTTCTGTTACAAAAAGAAGGCAATGGCAATACTTATAGATTTGCATATCCTCACAGGGACATATCCAGGTCCGATGTTTTATTTCTTCAGTCTTGTCAGGATAAAACCTACAAGGACAGAGCGGGCGTCCCACTTCATCTAGATTACTTGCCAAACCCAATAGGACAGAATGCAACGTATCAGCATCCGGATGAGGATGTGTTCCCGATTTTGAGGTATAGGCATCAATTAATTTCTGTACTCGTTTTTGAGATTTATCGGTCGGTGAAT
>MDTG01357670.1_pt1 | contig 10812 bp, 3 predicted proteins | sample 811421 | NCBI WGS metagenome assembly MDTG01 (sample SAMN05326645, study PRJNA326480) | marine metagenome | isolation source: seawater | place: Pacific Ocean: South East | collected 2011 | reverse complement strand
TGTGATCCATGGCGACCCACAGGATGAGGATCTCCTGAGGGAGCTTGACATCCATAGCCATGATATCGCCATAGCTGCCCTAGAGGATGACAATCTAAACATCGCCATTTCGATGAGAGCCAAGGACAAGGGAGTCTTGAGGACCGGTCTCGTCCTAAGGGACAAGGCACTCGTTGATGCAGTCCATAGGATCGGCACGATTAATCCAGTGAGCAGGAGGCAAGTAGTCGTCACTGGTATTTTGAAATCAATTCATATGAATGTCCCCGGGACTTTCCAAGTCATACCCAATGTCCCTGAGGTCATATCAATCTCAGCCGAGGTAAAGGCAGAACAAGGAGTAGAGGGATGGTCCGTCTCAAAGGCCGAGTCCAAATTCGGGGCAAGAATAGCAATGATAGATAGGGAGGACTTCGATGGAACTGTTTCTGTTCTTGACCCAAGTCAGGTGGAAACCGTATTGTTGGGCGATAGGCTGTACATCCTCCTGCTCAAAGAAGACCTCAAGAAGCTCGAGAAGATCTTAGGGAGCTAATCATGCGATGGGATGTTGTCGGTTTTGTCTTGGGTTGGACGATTAGACTAGTCGCTCTACCACTTGCTCTGGTCGCCGCATATAGTTGCTACTTGGATGCAGAAGGATATGAATTCGCCGCTAGAGCTTACCTTATTCCGTTAATTTTGGCCGCATTTGTAGGGCAAGGCCTAGTCTCATTAGCAAGAGAGGCCGATACTGCTTCCAGACTCAGGGATCGAGAAGCGTTCGCTTCCGTGGCTCTGGGTTGGATACCAGTAGTGATACTGGGAGCTTTGCCATACTGGCTAGGTGGGGTCTTCTACGGCCCTGCAGACCTATCTATGGACACAGTCGTGATTGCCGACGTGTTTTCTGGTGCCGTGCACTCTTGGTTCGAATCTATGTCGGGATTCACCACAACAGGATCTACTGTAATCGACCACTCAACAAGTCCTCGATGCATCGAGGGAACAGATTGCATCAGTTCTCAGCCCCAGAGCCTAATACTCTGGAGATCCCTGACACAGTGGCTAGGGGGAATGGGGGTGATTATGCTGGGTTTGCTGATACTGTCCCAGGCTCTCGGAGGGGGAATGTCGTTAGCCAGGGCAGAGTTAACCGGGCCATCCCTATCCAGACTAGGCCCCTCGCTCCAGTCTACCGCTAGAAGGCTCTGGTCGATTTACATAGTACTCACATTTATTGAGATGGCACTTCTTAGGTTCATAGGGGAAATGAGTGTTTTTGACTCTGTAAATTATGCCTTGACAACACTATCATCCGGAGGTTTTGGCACCACTGATGGCGGTGTGATGGCCTTTGAATCGGCTAGAATAGAAGTGATCCTAATGGTTTTCATGGTCCTTACTTGTATCAACTTCAGCATTCTCCATCTAGTTCTAGTGGGAAGGTCGAAAGAGGCTTTCAAAGATGGCGAAGTCAGGAGCTACCTGTTCATCCTATTCATTGCTTGGGTGTCAATGGCTTTCAATATCTATAGCGCGGGACCCCAAGACCTTGGCTTCTTGGAAACTATCAGGCACTCAATGTTCCAAGCCATTTCTATCTCCAGTACTGGCTACTCTTCTACAGATTTCTCAACATGGCCACTCTTCAGTCAGTTCGTTTTGCTATTACTGATGATTGTCGGTGCCACTGCTGGATCTACGGGCGGAGGTCTCAAGGTGCTTAGGATAAGGATAGCATTCGAGCTTTCAAAAAGAGAGATCCTGAAGATCATCCAGCCTAGGAAAGTAGTGGCCATCAGATTCAATGACGAAGTTATTGATGAGAAGAGGATATGGACCGTTCTGGGAATGCTCAGTTCCTGGACTGTTCTCGTCACCGCATCCATACTAGCATTCTCGTTATTGGAACCCTCTCTCGATATGACCGACGTCCTTTCAGTCTCTCTTTCCCTCCTTGGTAATACGGGCCCAGCACTAGGTGCATTCGGCCCAACAGCGACATGGGCGGCACTCGGGGAACCTTCGATGATAGTGGCATCACTCTTGATGTGGCTAGGTAGGCTTGAGTTGCTAACCGTCCTGGTGCTATTGCATCCAAAAACTTGGAGAGCCGATACTTAGAATGAGTCAAGTGTGAACTGCTTGCCCTCATTATCAGGCTCTCTCTCTTCTGTTTTTATTTCGGATGATTCCTCCTGGGGCGGTTCAGGCAGGAGCTCGAGATCTTCATATTTCTTGATTATCGACTTTCCTTGCCTGCTTGTTTTTGCTATCCCATGCAGAGAAAGGTGCTCTTCGACACCGAGTCCCATTCTCTTTGAAATGCTGAAATCATCAGGGTTCCCGCCTAATGACTCATCATGAACAGCAAGCATTAGCGGCCATAATTCCTCTCTAAATGAAGATCTGCTGGTAGAGACATTCTCGGACATGGTTGTGACGACATTCACGCTCCTCCAAGATTCCCCTCCCCTTCTAAGGAAGTCGGGATATCCAAGATAGGGGTCGGAGGTAATCGGGGACTGGGAGACGGCCGCCTGAGATGTTAATGCAGACCCCCAGTACCAAGACCTGAAAGCACGATTCGTGAACTTGGTAGCGAGAGACCTGTCGGCCATCTCCATGGCCCCACTAATTGAAGCAAGCCCAACCGAATCGAATACAGATTGGTTGTTCCAAGAGAACCAAGCCAGCATTTGATCTGGGTCCTTGTCGCTGTTCCGGAGAATTTCAGATGCTTTAGAACCATCATTGCTCGCGTATATCTCCTTCATGGCTCTGAATACATCAATCTGAGAATCCCTTATGGCTACTTCACCTAGCCCTCTGATGTCCCCTATCGTGATATGCCCATCTACGAGCGAAGAAACAGCCTGTAGATCTCTGACTAAGGCCCTAAGGTCACCAGGATTGCCTGCGATTAATTCCTCCAAAGCCCCAGGGTCGATAGATAACCCCTCGCCATCTAGGATTCTATAGGCTATTTTTCTCATGGCGCCATGATTCACCCTCTTGAATTGCACCATGTCGGCCAATCTTAGGACCCTATCTCTGTTCATCCTCCATGACCTGCCTCCTCCCCAGAGCCTCATCGGGTCATTGCAGGTCATTATTACCGGTTGCATAGAGACCGATAGGAGGTTCATCAACTCCGCCTTTCCCCCCGAATCTCCTGAGATATTCTTTGCTTCGTCCTCGGACGAGATCGACTTACCAATCCTGTCTTCTGAAATCTTCGAGAAACCTCCTGCGAGGTGATCCACCTCGTCTAAGAGGACTATCGTCTTGCCATCAGTATTGGATCCTCCTGAGAATAGGTCTAGGGAGACGTGTTGGGATCCTCTAGTCGCGGCTTTTCTTATGGATGCCGCATTCCTCTCCTCGGAGGCATTGAGCTCTATTATTGCCCATCCCCTTTCCTTGGCCACGGCTTTTGCGATAGTAGTCTTGCCAACCCCTGGAGGGCCAGATAGTAACACGCCCCTCTTCTTGGGTATTTTCCCAGTCGACCAGGTATCCAACCATTGTCTGATTGATCTTACCTGGGCCTCATTGCCTTCCATTTCCCTAATGCTGCTGGGGCGATACTTTTCGGTCCAATCATCCCCCTCTCCTGCTACGGACACAATTACCGGTTTGGTCGGGGCTCCATGAAGATTGGGAGTCAGAACAGGGACGAGACGTCCCTATTTTCTATATGGCCGATCAATTTCCCAGTATCTACTCTTATCTGCTGCTGATCATCCCTGTTTCTTATGGTGACAGTTCCATCGACCAAGCTGGTATGATCCACGGTAATGGCCCAAGGAACCCCTATCTCATCGGCCCTGGCATATCTCTTCCCAATAGACCCGGTTGAGTCAAGATTGACTTGAACCCCTCGAATAGATAGTACTTTAGAAAGTAGAGAATTGGCTAGCTCATCCATTCCATCCTTGTCAAAAAGAGGCATGATTGAGAGATCATAAGGGCAAACTCTCTCATTCAGCCTCAATGTTACATATCCCTCCGAGCCTTTGCCCTCCTCGAAAAATGCATGATCGAGGACATGCCAGATGATCCTGTCTATGCCGAATGCTGGCTCGATAACGTGCGGAGTGAACCACTCGCCATGCACATTCCCCTCCTCTTTCTGCAACGTCACCATCTCTGAGGTAATTTCGACTACTGAACCATCTTCTAGAGTCAGACTGAAAGGCATCGAGCGAGGAGCTTCTTCCATTTCACTGATTGCTGATGACACCTCGCCTGCTTTCTGTCTAAACAAGGGCCCTATTACGGAGCCATTTGGGGATAGAACCTCTCTTGATACCTTTCGTGGAGAGTCAAATTGCCTCCATGCACGAAGCAGATTGGTCCCTGAATGAGCTTCATGAGATTCTAGATCATGACAGGTCCTATTCGCAATGCCTACACACTCTATCCACCCATATTCTCCCAGAATCTCACAATCCCAGCAATCCGATGCATAATGCGCCATCTCTGATCCGGCATGTTGCCAGAACCTAATCTTCGAACCGTCAATTCCTATATTTACAAGAAACTCGTAGGTCTTAGCTAGAAACAAAGCAACCGTGGGATGTCTGACAATCCCACCGTCCAAGGATTCTTGGAAAGATATTTTGTGACTCCCAGGATACTCTCCCTCGGGATCTGATAACATCTCCACAGGGCCATTATGATACAGGTTCAAATCGCCCCCTCCTGGTGGATTATCCGGGTCAATGAAGTACTCCAGTTCTGCCATGTTAAACTCCCGTAGCCTGATCATTCCCTGCCTCGGGCTAATTTCATTCCTGTAACCCCTTCCGGTTTGAACCGCTCCGAATGGGAGCTTCTGCTTGAAATGACGATATAAAGATGGATATAGCATGAACATTCCTTGTGCTGTTTCAGGCCTCATGTATGCTTCCCTGCCATTGCTCATCGCTCCAATGGTGGTTGGGAACATTAGATTCATCGGCCTCGCTTCGGCCCACTCGAGTTCGCCACAATTGGGACAAGCAATATCGTTTGATGAGATAATTGAGTCTAGTTGCCCGCCACTGAGGGAATCTGGATTTTCATGCATTCCTTCTATCAAGTGGTCACTTCGAAAGACGGCGTTGCATGACTTACACTCAGACATGTAGTCATTGAATTCACCCACATGGCCACTGGCAACCAAAACCGACTTTGGGGTAATCGTAGGAGAGTCGATCTCTACTATGTCTCCTCCAGAGGTCCAGTGATCTATCCAATTCTCAATCACCTTGCGCTTTATCGTAGCACCTACGGGGCCGTAATCTACGAGTCCAGCAACTCCTCCATATATCTCAAAAGATGGGAAAACTACGCCACGCCTCCTCATCATAGATGTGAGTCTGTCCAGCCTCCTTGATTCGGGCATCGTATCTCCGACTCAGCCACCCATCTTTCAAGCCATCCTTGCGAACGGGCTATTGTTGTACAGACCGTGGGGTTATGCCCAATGCCATAAAAGCCCATAGATGAGGTTCTTAGAGAAGCATTGATGTACTCATAGGAAGCCCAACCGAGTGATAGGTGCAGCAAAAAATGCCTGAAATAGAGTATGTAGAAGACAGGATGGAGACTGAAGAGCTCCTGGAGAGGCTATGTCCGCCCGTTAGAAATTGGTTTATGGACAAGTTCCCGGACTTCACTGAGCCTCAAAAAGTAGCGATTCCAAGGATTTTGAATGGAGAGCATCTCCTACTTTGCTCGCCCACGGGTTCTGGAAAAACCCTCACCGCTTTCTTGACCATAATCGATGATCTGGTCCGAGGATCACTGGATGGAACTCTTCCAGATTCCGTACAATGTGTATACATCTCTCCCATCAAGGCTCTTGCTAATGACATAGAGAAGAATTTACTGGGGCCACTAGGCGAAATCAAAGAGAGGTATCTGCCAAGTAGGGCCAAGGAAATCAAGGTCGGCCTTAGAACTGGAGATACCCCCCAGAGTGAAAGAGAGAAAATGCTCAGAAAACCACCTCACATATTGATTACAACACCCGAATCTCTGGGATTAGGGCTTGCATCCAAGAGGTTCAGGCCTATTTTGGATCAAATGAAATGGTTCATCATCGATGAAATGCACTCTTTGGTTCCTACGAAAAGAGGAACTCACCTGTCTCTCAGTATGGCATTAATGGACACGGTGGTATCTTCTGATGTCCAGAGAATTGGCATCAGTGCTACCATGGAGCCTTTAGACGCAGTAGCTGAATTTCTAGTTGCCAGCGACTCAAGGGAAACAGATGCAAAACCACAGAAGGTCGCCATCGCGAAGATATCTGGGGATAGGGAGTTGGACTTGGACATAATCCTGCCAACTCCAAGATTCAGCTCCATCCCTGTAAAGGAGATTCTGGACCACAATGTGGACAGAATAAAAGAATTAGCAGAGGCCCACACCACTACATTAGTTTTTGTCAATACGAGGAACATGACAGAGACAGTCGTCCAGAGATTGAAGATTGCTGGAATGGAGGGCGTTGAGGGCCATCACGGTTCAATGGACAAGGCAATCAGACTCGATGTAGAGAGCAAACTCAAGAACGGTTTGCTAAGATGCGTGGTTTCGTCTTCCAGTCTTGAGATGGGCATAGATATAGGATCAGTCGATTTGGTTATTCAAGTCGGTTCGCCCGGTTCGATAGCTACCGCACTCCAGAGAATAGGAAGAGCTGGTCACCAAGTCGGCGGCCTTCCTAGGGCTAGGTTTCTTCCAACTTCCCCTCATGACTTGATGGAACTAGTTGCACTTCAGATGGCCATCTTAGAAGGGGAGATGGATTTACTAAAATTCCCTCAGAATTCACTGGACGTACTTGCACAATTCCTAATTGGCCTTACAATAATCAAGGAGTGGGATATAGATGACGCTTACTCCCTTGTGACATCCTCATGGCCATACAAATCACTTCCTTATGATGATTATATCGAAGTCCTGGACATGCTAGATGAGGAGAGGAGGGTCTGGCTTGACTGGGAGGATAATAGATTCGGAAAGCGTGGTTTCGCGCAAATGATTTACTATACCAACATTGGAACCATTGCTCCCGATAACAGTTACTTGGTTTTCACAGGGGATGGCACCCTAGTAGGACAACTTTCGTCATCTTTCGTCTCTAGCCTGAGAAACGGTGACGTCTTCTTACTGGGAGGGTCGACATACAGAGTAGCTAGTATTAGGGGGACTAGGGTAAATGTTACCCCTGCAACTGGATACAGGCCTACAATACCCTCTTGGACTGGAGAAGCCAATAGTCGCACGCATGAGCTTAGTCAAGCAGTTCTAAGGCTACTGAGTCAGATTTCCGTGGGAGCCAGGATGGCTACTGATTATGAGCCAATATTGACAGAAGCTTTGCAACTCAACAGGCCAGTTGCTTTGGCGCTAAAACAATTCCTAGATGAACACACGGCAACTACATTCCAAGTCCCTTCAAATGATAGGATACTCATTGAGCAAGTGGACTCCCCCCTGCCAACATACGTTGTGACTACATGCAGGGGGAGGGCATTCAATCTCGCTCTCGGATACCTCTTCGCAGGAATCGCATCCAAAGAAAACATAATAATTCACGAGCTTTCATTCGATGAGAATGGATTCATGGCAAAATTGAGCCATGAGGTCGAGATATCAAAGATTCCAGATGTTTTCAGAAATGACACCAGCGAGGAAATACTCCAGAGATATATGATGGACTCTCAGTTGTTCTCCAAGAGATTCAGGGAAGTCTCATCCAGGAGTATGCTGAACCCTAGGAGAATAGGGGCCGAGGAAGTCAGTCCTAAGCAATTCCAACAAAAGGCAGAGGCCATTATGACAAAGCATCGCCAGATGGAAGGCTCAGTAATCATCAGGGAAGCGATGAGTGAAATTCTCAATGGCGATCTGGATATGGAACAATTGCGCAACTTCATTTCCAGGATGGATAGCGAAGACGTAAGGATAGTACACAGGCGCGTGAAAATGCCGTCTCCTCTCGGAATGACACTATTCATGTCCGCGTTCGAAGATCTTCTGAGTCTCAGAACTAGGGCCTATCTGATTAAGGACGTAGATCCTGAGATTCTAAGGCGTCTCTTGGGAGCTAGGTCCCTCGCTACCGACCTCGATAAGCAGATGATTTCTGAGTACTATCAATCAAAAGTTACCACTCCCAAGAATGCCATAGATCTCCTAAGGCTGATGGACATGGGAGGGGGACTGGAGCGTGAACTTACAAATCCACTTTACAATTCAAAGCTTAGTGGAATTGAGATTCCTGTAATTAGGGAATGGGTACACGAGCTCGCTGAGAGGGGATTGATAACCAAGGTTAGGAACACCAATCACGAACAAATAGACGACAAATGGTTCTCAATGAGGATGGCAGGAGTTCACGGAACATTGGGGTGTCTCGCAGTTGCAGGTGCATCTGAGATGGAAGACTTACGCGCCCTGTATACCGGAGGACTAACTTACGAAATTGCTGAAGATTTCACCGGAGCCACTCCTTCAAACTGGATATCATCTAGCCTCTCGGATCCATTGGACTGCCTCAGGTTGAAGCTATTGGATATGCTTGGCTCCGAAGGCCCACAGACCCTCGATCAACTGAGTGAAAGGCTACCCTTCCCCGTAGGGCAGGTCGAGTCTGTTCTACAAGAGTTGGAGATGAGAAACCTCGTCTCAATAGGTTTCTTCACACAAACCAACGAGGGGGAGTTCATTCTCAGGGTCGACGAATACCGAATCACAGGGGGCAGTGTGGAGGTTGTTGACTACCGCACCCTTCAGACTCTTCTTCTTCAGAAATCATTTACGGAACTATCAGAGCCTTCAGAGGTGATAAAATCATTAGCGCTGATACAGAGAAGAGATGAACTCCTTCACAGAGTCAAGAATTTCAGATTTAGAGATTGGAAAGACTTCAAACACGACTCAGACGTATACAATGGAAGGTTACTCCATAATCGAGTAGGGTACACCACTCTAGATCAGATGCCTATGTTATTGGGACTTCGTTCAGAACCTTGGTTGGGCTCCCTAGAAGAAGAGATACTGGATAAAATTCCCGAAGAGGGCATCACAAGGACTGAACTACTTTCAGAATACCCTCGGGGCAAGGAAAATCAACATATCCAGAAAAGCGTCAAGAGGGCCATATCAAACCTGGAGCGCCAACTTGTCGTTGCTAAGCAGTACTTGGACGTCCCAAATAGGAAGAGATCCATAGCCCTATTTAGGAGAATTCATAATGTCGTTGAACCACTTGACTTCCCCGAGGCTCTATCTGAACTCATAGCAAAAATCGGGCCCGTAAGACTGCACACACTCAGGTTTTTTGTCAGTAGGCCAGTTGAAGAACTAGCTGAAGTCCTAAGGGAGTTGGAAACTAAAGGCACCATATGCAGGGTCGTGGCACTGCAACCAGATCCCACGGACTACTACTCTTCGCACGAGGATGCTGAGAAGCTACTTTCCCCACTGGCCGAAGATAGGAAGATGCGAATTCTGGCACAATCCGATCCGTTCTGCAGTCGTTTCATCCAAGAAGTAAGGTTGATACTGAAACAAGGTTGGTACCATCCGGTATTCAAAGGCGTAGATCCAATCGGCAGGATTCTAATGTTCGTCGTCAATGACTATCTTGAGATTAAGGACGTTAATATTCCCCATTCATATCTGGATGAGTTCAAGGATACATTCAACGAGCTTCTCGAAAACTATCGCGACAGGTTGGTAGATGTATCAGTAATGCACTCCTTCAATGGAGTTCCTGTCCATGACTGCGATGATAATATTCAGGGAATTCTTTCCGATCTTGGATTTGTTTCCATGGGTGATGGCGAGAGGTACATTAGAGGCGGAATTGTTGAGCCAAGGCCTAGAAATGAGGTAAACAGACTTCTCTTCCACAAGCATAACATTCACCAGACAAGTAGGTGGGAAAACGAGACCTACGCTCTGAAGGAAATAGATGAACTGAGGGATGACTTCGCATTGAGGGGGCGTTGCGAGATGTTCAGAGTTGATCTACAATCAATGGCGGCAACAGAGCAACTGCACCAAGGTACTAATCTTAGGGGCCATCAGGTTTGGGCCAGGCTTCCTCACTTCCAAAGACTTCTAGCAATCAGAAACGCACCTCCAAATGATGATGATTTAGGAGTTTTAGAATTTTTCAGGAATCATAACGATCCAGCGGTGTTCATGGAGAGGCTAGCCATGCGCAGAGCAGAATTTAGAAAACTGATCTCTCCCCTTGTAAGGAGTGGGCACCTCGTGCAAGATTACAGGGGCGGTTTCAAAACAGTGGAATCACTCAAAGGCTTAGACTTGTGGTCAATAAAGCGGAAATATTTGAGAGAGCTTGTAGAGGACTATCCTGTTATTTCGATGAAGCAACTAGAGCGACTAGCAGGAACTCCCTTTTCTCCTGAAGAGATTAGTGACGTTCTTCACGAATTCGAAGAGGACGGAACACTGATCAAGGGATTCCTGGTCGATGATCAGCATGATATTAGTTGGGGGAGAAAGGAAATATTGGATTCCAAGGCGATTTCAAAAACTAGGGATATGGTAATACCCCCCTCAGATCCTCTAATACACTACTTCGGAGGGATTCTTAGAGAGAGATTTGGATTTGGTTCAGCTTACCTAGTTTTCCACAAGGAAGAGCCTATAGCGGCATTCAAGGCCAACACCAGAAACTCAACAATAGATGTTACGGACTTCGTAGGAGACTCGGATCTGGAGAAAGAAGCCCTTAGGGTAATGAAGGAATTCGCATGGGAGCATCAAATGCCACTTACTGGTGATCTTTATGAG
>MDTG01354253.1_pt1 | contig 10812 bp, 6 predicted proteins | sample 811421 | NCBI WGS metagenome assembly MDTG01 (sample SAMN05326645, study PRJNA326480) | marine metagenome | isolation source: seawater | place: Pacific Ocean: South East | collected 2011 | reverse complement strand
GAAGAATTCCAAAAGAGATTCTTCGTTTTCTCTCTCTCTCTCGGTAAAAAAATGTGTCGACAAAAACAGGAGGAGTAAAAGCGGTGTCCTCCTCCTCCTTTTTTTCAGTTTTTTTTTAAAAAAGTCTTCGTTTAAGGTGTCACAAAAAATGTAAAAAAAAAGAATACACACTCGTACTATAAGGGGGGGGGTGAGGACGTCGTCAGACCCCAGAAGAAGACAAGACCACCAACGTCTCTCTCTCACCTTTTTATTCGACGAGATAAACACATCATCATCACCACACTGTTGTCTCGTAAACATGTTGGGCACCGCGACCGGCAAAACGACGACGACGACGACTTTTGTCGCATCATCATCGTTGGAGAAGACGCAATTGCGAAAAAAAAAAAGAGGGGACCAAAACACTCGTTATTTTTGTGTCTCATCGGGTGACGATGGTGTCTCGAGAACGCAGCGGAGAAGACGAAGAATGAACTCGCTTTTGGCGACGTGCTCGACGTCGTCCACTGTCGTGACGAACAACAGTGGACGACGACGACGACGGGAGAACCCACCAAACGGGTTTGGTGGGAAGCTGGACGCGACGACGACGACGACGACGACGATGGTCACCCATCGAGGGGGTGGTGAAGAGGGCGAGCATTTTCGGTATTACGCCTCGACGTTGACGAGATGGAGTCGTAAAAAAAAGAAGAAAATAAACGCGCATCGAACGCGAGCGATTCTTCCAGATTCGACGCCAACGAATACCCCGACGAACGAGAATAGCAGCAACTTAGGAGGTGGGGAACAAGTGGAAGGCGCGCAACCGAAGGATGAATCGTACGCGATTCCGGGCATTCCTCCGCTCGCGAGCGACCAAGAGGCGAAGAAAGACGCCGTGCGAAGAGCGACTCGATTGAGTTCTTTAATCGCTCTAAAAGATTTGTACAGAGAAATGATCGAAGCGGCAGCTTTACTGGAAGAACTGAAAGATTTCGACGCGACGCCGTTACAAGACGATTTGAAAGGGTCGTTTGAATACTCGGACGGCGGAGGCGGGACCGGCGGAGGCCAATCTCAACAAGAGGAAATCGGGGTGAGTTTAGAAAAAAGATGTTCCAACTTTGAGGCGGTGTTAGAACAAGTAGAGAACATTTTTCAAAGTCGCGAGCGATTGCAGTACATGATGGGTTTTATGGACGCACCAGTGACCGCGTTGACGACGATATTGACCTCGTCTTTGAATTCGACCAACGACGAAGACGATATCGAAGACGCTCTGACGTCGAAGATGAACAACGCGTGGGAAATTGCGTTCGACCAAGAGAAGGCAACAGAAGATAAAGAAATTGTCATCGCCGCGGTAAAGAAATACGATGGAGAGTTGGAAGCGTTAGGTAACACGCTGATGGAAAAGTGCGCGTTTGGGACAGACGTAAAAGTGGCGAGAGATCGGTTGGAACGCGTGAAAGAATACTCCATCGACGAAGAGAATGCAGGCGAATACGCCGGCGGTGACGGAGTTGGATTCGGGGAAGGAGGCACCAACGAATCGCCGAATTCTAGCCCTACGAAACTTCGCAGACCGTTAGTAAGAACCGTCGAACGCGTCGAGAGATCGTTGAAATCGCCGAGAGTGAAAAACGTCGTCAATAAGGTTTTAGAACCAGAAGTGAGAAAATCCGTGCGAGAAAAACCGGGCCAAGCGCTTCAATCCGTGGCGAGTTATTCGAGAAACGTCTGGGTGCGTCTGAACGGCGGCGACCCGGAAGACGAATTATCGGCAAAACTCGTGCAAGGAGTCGTCTCGAATCTCCCCAAACCGAAATCGTTGAAAACGGAGAAGGAAAAACTCATTTTGCGCTTATTGATTGAAGTCCAAGACCGCGATAAGATGTTCTCAGAAGTCATGAAAGCCCGAGACGCAATCGCTAAGGAAGGTAAAGATTCGTTGTCTCGCGTTCGTTTGGCAGAAAAAATCCGGAAATCTGAGGAGGAGGTTTCTATAATACGTCGCGTCTTTGCCGTTCGAACGTTACAAACGGAAATGGAGAAAATTTTGGCCGCTTTAGATGACGAGGCGTGCGAGGCGCCCGATCGAGCGAGTTTAAGCGAGTTGGGTTTGCTCGTCGCCGAGTTCGGTAAAATGGACGCGCAGTTGCGAAAACTCGTCAGTTTAGTCGATCGAAAAGAAGTCTTTTTAATCGAGGACGAAGTTTTGGCGCAACTTGCCGAGGATATTCCGGACATGAAGTCTCGATTGGGCATCAAAGACGGCGACGGGGCGCTCACGTTGGAAATCCAAACTGAACGGTTCAAAGCTTCTATGAACGACGCCGGGTCGAAACTCAAAGAAGGTGCCGTCTTCCTTTACCGCGGATTCAAGCTCCTCTTTACCGATTTAGGTGCAACGGCTCGGCTTTTTGGCTTCGCCTTACTGGGCACTTCCTTGAAACCTCGCGAAGTCCAAACAGTTCGCCAAACGTTCTTGGATCTGTTCACTTTCATCCCTTTCATCATCATCCTCATCACCCCAATATCGCCGTTAGGCCACGTGTTGGTGTACTCCTTTATTCAAAAGTACTTCCCCATGCTCTTCCCGTCGCAGTTTACCGCGCGACGACAAGATTTGATGCAAAAGTACGACGAGTTAAGAGCCGAGTTGAAAGAAGCGAGACGCATCGCCGAACAACGCGAAGAGGACGACACGGTCAAAACCGCCGTCGCCGCCGTCGCTTCCGTTAAAGGCTTGATCGAACAGAAAGACCGCGCGGAGTTTGCCGACATCGACGATAAAATGGCCAACATCTCCGTAGACGATGATAGCGAGGATTCATAATAATACGACGATACTACGACGACGCATTTGACGTCGTCGTCGTTTACGCAGCACACTTTTGGAAGCGTTTTTTCTTCTTCTTCTTTTCCCAACAAATCTCGTCACACGCAAATGCATACCGCACGGGCTCGAGCGCTCTTCTTCTCCGAGCGCGTTTTTGTCGCAAAAACTCCTCCCTTTTTTTCCTCGAGACAAAGACGACATCCTCGTCGTCATCGCGTGTGCATGTCCTCCACGGCGTCGTCCTTCCGCGTTCCCGGCGGACTCGAAGTCACTGACCACTTTTTTCGCGTGCCGTTAGCGCATCCGCGTTTGGATTTCAACGGGATTGAGACTCGTAAAGCACAAAAGGCATCGAAGGAAACGATCGAAATATTCGTCCGCGAAATCGTCGCCATCGCGAACGCGGAGAAAAAAACACGCGCGTCGCTCAAAACGGCGCTGTATTTACAGGGCGGTCCGGGGTTTGAATGCGCGCGAATTCAAGACGATGGAGGGTGGATAGGCCACTTGGCAAAGGAGAAAAATATGCGAGTGTTGTTGTTGGATCAGCGAGGCACCGGTCGGTCGACGCCGATGACGAGACAAAAGATAACGCGAGAAGAAGCGAACGGATTGGACGAAACGCTGAAATATTATCGAGCGGATTCGATCGTGGAAGACGCGGAATTCGTGAGAAAAGAGATGCTTGGGAAAGATGCGAAGTACGACGTCGTTCTCGGTCAATCTTTCGGAGGGTTTTGTTTGACGACGTATTTGAGCCGGTACGGAGAACAGGCGATGGAAATGGCGTTGTTGACGGGAGGTGTTCCGCCGCTGTGTAACAAAGATCCTAAAGACTCGTACGCGAAGTTACTGGAACGAGTGAAAACGCAAACGAAAAAATATTACTCGAGGTTCCCGAAAGATAAGGAGATTGCGAAAGAACTCACGAAATTGTGCGACGCGAAGGAACCGGTGAAAACGGTAAACGGGAACATCATCAGCGCGAGAGGTATACAAGCTTTAGGATTTTCGTTAGGTACCGCAGGTGGGTTCGAGCGTTTGCATTACATGTTGGAAAACGCGATTTGTGATGATGGTGGCAAAAAAAGAGTTTCGGACGAGTTTATGAACGCGTTCGATAAGTTTCATCCGTTCGATTCGAACCCTTTGTACGCGCTGATGCACGAATCCATTTATATGAATGGTGATAACAACGCGTCAAATTGGGCTGCCGAGCGCGCGATTAAAGAAAGAGCCAGCGAATGGGACCCGATTGCACCCGAAGGCGAGGACGATGGTATTTTGTTCACCGGAGAGATGGTCTTACCGTTTTTCTACGATGAATTGAGTTACTTGCGGCCTATGAAACGCGTGGCGCAGTCGTTGCAAGACCGAACGGATTGGCCGAAACTGTACGATTTAGATAAATTGAGAACGTGTAAAACGAAAACCGCGTGCGCGTTGTATTTGGACGACATGTTTGTCGATTATGATTTAGCCATGAATGTCGTCAATAACTACATGGGTCCGAACGTGCGAGTGTACGCGACAAACGAGTACATGCACTCGGGCATTCGGGAAGACGGGAAAAGAATCATCGATAAGATGATTGCCATGTTAGACGATTCGGATCCTTTGCGATAGAATAGAATATTATTATTGAAGACTACGTATTGTTTTGTATGCATATGTTAGCGTATTAAGCTAATCGCTCCTGCGCAGTTTGAATCCATCTGGCCGTTCAAAATCTCTATCCTCTGCCCAAGAGCAATCTTCATCCCACAAATCTTCGAGCGACTTGAACTCTTTCGTCGGTCCGGTGTGAAAAGCCCCGTGCTGCAACCTATATTGTTCTTTAATGCTATCTATTTTTGCTAAATCCTCGGGTAGGATGACAATGTTCAACGCTTCCGCGTTTTCTCTCAGCCTTTCTTTGCTGACTGTTTTTGGCAAAGGCACGGTGCCTCGATGAAACACCGCCCAATTTAGGCAGACTTGTGCGGCCGTCGCTTGGTATTTCTCCGCTAATTCTAAAATTATAGGATTCGATAAAGGCGGTGCACCCGTCCGTTTTCGATTCAAGCCTTCGGAGGAAAACTGGTCGCCCGAACCTAACGGCCCGTAACATTGCACCACGATTCCATTCTCTTTACAATATTGCACTAAATCGTCTTGCCTCCAATTTGGATGGCATTCGATTTGATTCGCGATCGGTTTGATTTCGCAATGTTTCAGCAACGCGTCCAATTTCTTCCTGGAGAAATTTGACACGCCAATCTTATCGACCAATCCTTTTCTCACCAACGCCTCCATCGCTCGCCACTGCTCCTCGATCGTCCCTCTCGTCGTCACCGGCCATTGCAACAACATCAAATCCAGCTTTTGTATTCTTAACTCTCGCAACTGTCGTTTCGTTTCTTCCTCGAACTCTTCCGGTGGTAACGAGTACGTCATTAACTTTGAAGTCACGTGTATTTCATCTCGTTTACCCCCGGCATCCGTTACGAACGCCTCGATCGCTTCTCCTATCTCTTTCTGGTTCTGATACACCGGAGCGCTGTCGATGTGCTTACACGCGCCAGACGTGAGTGCTTCCAAGACAATATCTTTCGTCTTCCCAGGACTGGATTTCCACGTGCCCAAACCCATCCATGAGTGCGGCCCATCCGTGAACGCCGCCATACTTTACGACGATAATGGCTTTTTTAAACCTTTGTCCTCGTCTCTCGCATTCAGCCGAATCGAAAGACTAGTGTTGCCCTTCCACGTCTTCGTCGTCGCTCACTTTTCCTCTTCTTTACGAGAGAACGAAGAAGTGTGATGACTCGTCGTCGCGTGACTCAGTATTCTCGCGCCCGACGCGATGAACCACCCGGCAGCGATCGCGGTGGTGACACCGAGAGACCCGGCGACGAACCTTTGCGCCGCGTCCGCGAGTCTGCTGCTGCTGCTGCTCATGATGGGGGTCTGTTTTCAACACCAACAACAACGGCCAGGGGAGTGGTGGTGGTGGCGGTGGCAAATGTAAATGAGGCATCGATCGACGCCTCTTCTTTTCTTGGATTTTTTCATCAATTCGTTCACAACTACTACACTGTTCGTTCGTTCGTTTATATTTTTCTTTCTCTCTTTCTAATGCAACGCGCGAACGGCACGTTATTCTACATTCTCTTCACCGTTTCGTCTCTCTCTCTCTCTCTCTTCATTTCTTTTTCTTTCTCTCTTTCACTCTTTCTCTCTCTCTAAAAGTCGTCGTCGTCGTCCGATCCCCACGCGTCGTCGGCGGCGCCGGATTGACTCGCGTTCGCGTTCGCGCTCGTGACTAACATGGATTTGAACTTGTCGTCGACGGAGATTATGCCTCCAGAATCTGTTTCTTTTTTCGATTGATCCGCGCTTCGTTCTTCTTTCCACGCTCTCTGCGCTTCTTTTTCTCTCGCTCTGGCTTCTTTACCGGTGGCGAACGCAAAGGCGTTGCCGTTTTCGAGCTCTTGTAAAGCGCGTTTGATTTGAGAGATGATGAAGGCGTCCGAGTCGGTGTAAAACGACGTGGCACGACCGGTCATGCCATTTCGCCCGGTACGACCGATTCTGTGGACGTAATCTTCGAAATTTCTCGGCAGATCCATGTTGATGACGTGTTGAACGCCTTTGACGTCTAATCCTCTCGCCGCGACGTCGGTGGCGACCAAGACGGAACACAAGCCTCTGGTGAAATCTCGCAACGCCGCTTCGCGTTCGCCTTGTGTTCTCCCGCCGTGTAAAGACGCCGTAGCTACGCCTTCCGCGTTCAACATATCCGCCACGTCTTCTGCTTTCGCTTTTCGTTCGACGAATACGATGGACATCGGCGGCGCGTTGCCGTGCGCGACGGATTCCATCTTCTCTTCCACGACCATTCGACATAATCGATCTATTTTCGCGTTACCGTTCGGTACTTTTTCTAAACTCTGCGACACGTTTGCCGTCGGCGCCGAGACTGTTCCTACTTTCACTTTTACAGGTTTCACTAAATACTTTCCGGCTAAATCTTCAACTTCCGGCGGCATCGTCGCGCTAAACAACAACGTTTGCCTCGGTTTCGGGGTCGTGTTTAAAATCTCTAAAATTTGTTGTTCAAACCCCATATCTAACAGTCGATCGGCTTCATCCAGGACTAAAAACGACGTTCGTCGTAAATTAGTATTGTTTTGGTGAATATGATCGATCAACCTCCCCGGCGTGGCGACGACGCACTCGACGCCGTTTCTCAAATCGCCTCTCTGTTCGCTCATGCTCGATCCACCAACCACGATAGCCGTTTTAAACCGTCTCTTATCGATTGACTGCGAAAACGCTTTTGTTTCTTTTTCGATTTGTTGCGCCAATTCTCTCGTCGGCGCTAACACGATTGCGGTTGGTCCATCTCCTCGTCTCGTCGCGCCGTACGCGTCCGACATCGACGCGCAATAATGAATCATCGGTATCGAAAATGCGGCTGTTTTCCCACTTCCAGTCTCCGCGCATCCCAAAACATCGCATCCCGATAGGATAACCGGTATTCCTTGCGCTTGAATCGGCGTCGGTTTATCGAACCCGTGCGCTTTGATCGACAGCGCGATTTCTCGGTCCAATTTCATGTCCTCGAAGCTTTCAATCGGCGCGTATAATGAATCGTCGTCGTCCTCCTCCTCCTCCTCTGCGTGTGTTTTGGTCGCGATCACATTCAGCCGCGCGCGCATCTCCTCCACATGTTTCCTCGTTAACTTCAGCACGCGTTCGGACGGCTGCCACTTCTTCTTCGCGCTGCTGCTGCTTTTTGGTGGTGGTCTTGTCACCGATAACGTCGTCGTCAAAGTCGCGCTCTTTTCGTCGCCCAAGCCAAAACACCTCTCTTCTTCTCTCCCTCCATCATCGAAAAAATCATCTGTCGTCGTCGTCGTTCGTCGCAGGTGGGGCGGCACGTATCCTCCTCCCATGACGAAAGACGACGACAAAACGACAGATGATGATGAGCTCTTCGCTTTGCGTTTTTGTCTCGAATGTTCCCTATGAAGACTTTTTATAAAGAAACCCTAAAATTCCCTGCTCTATCATTTAGGAGAGAGTGTCCACCCAAAAGTGTTTGGTGCGTTTTCTCCTCCGCACACATCTTTACGCCGACGAGACGACGATATATCATCGACTTTGCGAAACGAACCATGCCGAAAGAATCGAAGCAACCGTGCAGGTAAAATCGCTTTTCTTCGAAAGCGTCGAAAGCGTTTTTTTTTTCTTCCTCCTCTCGATGCCGTCGCACGTATATATGCGATGTGCGTCGTCCTTTTACGACGACGATTGATTCAGAGAGAGACGCTTATTTATGTGAACGATGATGATGCTTTTGAACCCTTTTTCGCGCGAAGATGTCGCGTGCGATAAGCGAAGTCGCGCGTTCGGGCGCGAAAAAAAAACGGTTTGGACGGGACGCGAAGACGACGAGACGCATTCGCGCGCGCGAGGAAACGCGGTGCGAACGGCGCGACGTCGGTCGCGCGGTGCCGTTCCGGGGAGGATTTCGTCGTCCTCCTCCTCCTCTGGTTTTTTCTCGCTTCTTCTCTTTTGGGTCTTTTTCTCTCAAAATGCCATCATCATCATCGTCTCTCCATAAACAACAACAACAACAAAGCGTATCGACGACTGACCAATCTCTTCTTCTTACACACGAAAAACAACAACAACAACAACAACAGAGTGTACGTCCGTGGCGTTATTTTGGGGTACAAACGCGCGCGAACGAACCAACACGAAAACACGTCTCTGATTAAATTGGAAAACGTTCCGGACAAAGCGTCGACGGCGTTTTACTTGGGAAAGAAACTCTGCTACGTGTACAAAGCGCACACGAAGAAGCAAGGGACGGTGTACAGAACCATGTGGGGTAAGGTGACGAGAGCACACGGGACGTCTGGGGTTGTTCGCGCGAAGTTCAAGCACAACTTGCCGCCGTCCAGCATCGGGGGCAAAATCAGGTGCATGCTCTATCCGAGCAACATCTAACGCGCGAAGAAGACGATGGTTCGTCTCGCGAAAATTTAGCCAAACACTACTACAGTCCTAGAATAATTACTAATTGAATTACTACACTTAGCCTAAATACTATTTTATTCGCTCTTTTCCGATTCTTTGCTGCTGCTGCTGCTGCTGCTGCTAAAACTGATTCTTCCACGCGCTTAGGAACACTCGCGCTTGCGTCATCAGCCGCGGCGTCCTTTGTAATTCCTCTCGAAACACGTCGAAATCGTACTTTTCCAACTTTTCTAACCACCTCTCCGCCGTCGTCGCTTGTAACAGCAATTTTGCCATGTGTGGGTACTTCTCGACTAACTTATTCTCGATATAAATCCTTCGCGCGGCGGCTATGTGCCCGACCGCGGCGCTCGCAACCTTATGCGCGGCGTTCTTCACCCGCTCGTCTCCAATCCCGCCGTCGTATACCGTTTCCGCGCTCAAGTTCTCCGTCGCTAACACATCCATCGGAAAGTACGTCTTTCTATTTCTCGCGTGTATTTTTGCTCCTCTCAAACTGTTCGTCAGACCAATCGCCGTGCCGACGTGCGACGCCACGTGGTCGCTCGCCGTCGACCGAACGTTCTCCGCGTCCAAAGTGACGAGCAAAAAATGCCCGTGCGTTTCCTTCGCGAACCGTTCCAATTCGCTCATCGAATCGAAAACTCTCGATCCTTTCGCCACGTCCTCCATTCGAGCCTCGATCGCGCGCTTCAGCCACTGCACCCATCGCCGCGTTGACGACCACCCAGTCGTCGTCGTCGTCAATGTTGTCCCTACATCATCATTGGAAGATGATACCTCCGCCTCCCATTTCGAATGTGACCGAGACGCCAACGCCGCGCGGACGCACCGCGCTATCGGATGGTCCAATTGGACTTTTGGAGCAGATGGTCTAACCGTTTCATCGATTCGATCGTGCCACCATTTCAGTTTCATCAGCGCCGCACTAGTGTTCTCCCCATCATGATTGTGGACGACATCGATGATCGCCGTTTCGCAGTTCAGCGCGCGCAGGGCGAGCGGGACCGCGCGTTTTGAAGCGTCGACCGCGCACGTGCACAAATACGTCTCGTAATCCCGTTGGCGCAACAGCGCGGCGGCGTAGCGGAAATCCGCTTTGATGAGATTGTCTTTTAAAGTCGTTGTAGAAAAGTACTCTGTTTTTGAATCGTCACCACCGTTGTCCTCACGAGAAAACGACGTAAACGAGGAGGAGGAGGAAGAAGACACGCCCTTTTGCGCGCGAGGAGGGAGACGACGAGCGAGGCGGCGGCGCGCACACGCTCCCGCCAAAGCGCGTCTCATGATGATGAGGAGGAGGAGGATTTGTGACGTATCTGAGTACAGACCATATGTGGGAATAAAAAAATGGCGCTTTTGACGACGACGACGACGACGAAAGAATCGCCCGTAAACGCGAGGTGGTGGTATACCACAAAAAGAGACGGTGTTACAAACTCATCAAAACCTCTCGAATCGCGACCACGTCGGCGTGGTCGTCGCCTAACTGTTGCTTTTGCAAGACTAAGGCTCGCTCTAACAACGGTTTGCCTTTATGGGTCTCGCCCAAATCCAAGCGGCATATCGCCAAGTCGGTGAGCGTTTGCACGGAACTCGGATGGTCGTCGCCTAACGCGTTTTCTTGGATGCGCAAGGCTTGTTCGTATAAAGGAACCGCACCGAGGTAGTCTTCCAAGTCGGATTTTGCAGCCGCGAGGTCAACGAGGATGCGAGCGTAGTCTGGGTGGCGAGTGCCTTTGGTGACCGAAAGCGCGGCGAGTTCGCGTTGCAGTTCTTCGATGGACGGATAATCGACGTCATCGTCGTCGGATTCTTCGTTCTCTGCTTCTTTATCTTCTTCTCCTCCATGTTGTTGTTGTTGTTGTTGTTGTTGCTGCTGCTGCTGCTGCTGCTGCGAACGGGAGACCATCGCGGCAGTTTCACTTGCGCCCGTATTCCTCAACTCGAACGAT
>MDTG01344660.1_pt1 | contig 10812 bp, 11 predicted proteins | sample 811421 | NCBI WGS metagenome assembly MDTG01 (sample SAMN05326645, study PRJNA326480) | marine metagenome | isolation source: seawater | place: Pacific Ocean: South East | collected 2011 | reverse complement strand
GGACCACTTTGTCTTAAATTGTAGGGAACCTTTCTGTCCGATTGATCCACCGACGTAGAATGTTTAATCATTAAAAACTCCTTAAATAAATTTGTCTTTTTGTGTATTTAAATTTTAATAGCTGCGCAATGATAAAATGATATGAATTGAAAAAAATGGTTGAACTTAATTTTACCAAAATTTGGTCTTAATTTTGACAGCTAATTCAAGTAGTAATCAATAATGGATTTAAAAAATCTAATATCTATTTTAACCTGTATATTGATTTTAGGTGGCTGTTCATCAAGCTACAAAAAATTGGTAAACTTACAGAAGAAAGAGCCCATAAGTTTTCAAGATCATTTACTTATTGAGTATGAAAAAAGAGCTATTTTTGAGGCTGAAAAAATGCATGACTGGAACTCAGCAAAATTATATTCTGAAAAAGCACTAAAGAGTTTAGAAACTGACAAAATATATCCTGAGAAAACTGCATACTGGAAGCTTCCAAAAGAAAATATTGAGGAAATAAGAATCGGATATGACAATCTTATGACGATCTACGATGACGCAAAAAATACTGATCCTTATAATCTAGCAAAAGCAATTTCATCACTAGATTGTTGGTCAGAGCAACAAGAAGAAAAATGGCAAACATGGGATATAAATAATTGTAAAGAAGACTTTTTGAAATCAATGCAAAGTATGTATAAAAAAATTTCAAATATCAAAAAAGATAAAAATATTGAAAAATCTAAAGATAATAAATTCAAAGAGACATCAAAAGATCAAGTAACAATTGTTACAAAAGATAAAGAAGATGAACTCATGCAAATAGTTTATTTTGATTTTGATAGATTTAATTTATCTGAGGTGAGTATAAATAAAATAAAAATTTTTATTGAAAAAAATGATAACGAAATAAATAAATATTTAGTGGTTGGGCATACTGATACTAAAGGTACAAAGAGATATAATTTATCACTATCAATTAAAAGAGCAGAAATAGTGAAAAACTTACTTATTAATTATGGCGTTGATAAAAATAGTATAAAAATATTGGGTGAAGGTGAAGAAAACTTAGCAATAAATACACCTGATAATACTAAACATCCTGCTAATCGAAGAGTAGAAATAAAAAAAACAAATTAACTTTTTTTTGCAATTGATTTGGTATATTGAGCTTTTTTTAATGTATTCTAAAACAACAAAAAAAATAAATATAACTGTTAAACCATATTATCTTGAGGACCAATCAGAACCAGATGATCAACATTTTGTTTGGGCTTACAAGATAACTATAAATAATATGGGTAAAGAAAAAGTGCAACTTGTTAACAGATATTGGAAAATTGTTGATGCTAATGGTATATCACAAGAAGTTCGTGGTAAGGGCGTAGTTGGGGAACAGCCAATTCTTAACCCCGGTGAAATATATGAATATACAAGTGGAACTCCATTATCAACTTCTTCTGGATTTATGGAAGGGCATTATGAAATGGAAAGTTCAAATGGAAACAAATTTGAAGTTTTAATACCGCAATTTTCATTAGACAATCCCTTTGAAATTAGCCAACTGAATTAAAAATTAATGAGAGACTTTAGGTCAATATTTAATATTTTAGGATTACTTTTATGCATTGAAGCTGCAGCAATGATGATACCTATGTTTATAGATATCTATTTTAACAATGATGATTGGGTTCAGTTTTTGTATTCAAGTTTAATAACTTTTATTATTGGAATAGTACTTTTCATGTCTTTTCACAAAAAAAAAATAAAACTTGGTATTAGACAAGCTTTTGTTCTAACAATTTCTTCGTGGCTGATAATTGCTTTTTTTGGATCTATACCATTTGTTTATTGCAGTACAGGGCTCTCATATACTGATTCTTTTTTTGAATCAGTAAGTGGAATAACAACTACTGGTGCTACTGTTGTTTCTAATTTAGATAATCTCCCTGAAGGTATATTGATATGGAGATCTCTACTACAATGGTTTGGTGGAATTGGGATTATAGTCCTTGCAATGGCTATTTTACCCACTCTTCAAATAGGGGGAATGCAGTTATTACACATGGAGCATGATGATCCTTATGAAAAAACTATTCCAAAAATTAAAAGATTCGTTTTGGAATTATTTGTTTTGTATGTTTTTTTATCAATTTTATGTTGTCTTCTTTATTATGTAAATGGCATGTCTGGATTTGATTCAATTATTCATGCATTATCAACAATTTCTACTGGGGGTTTTTCTAATCATGATCTATCTTTTGCATATTTTAATTCATTTAGATTAGAGCTTATTAGTGTATTATTTATGATTATTGGAAGTTTACCGTTTGTTTTATATTTACAATTTGTGCATAAGAAAAATTTATCTATTTTTAAAGACGATCAGTTAAGGCTCTTTTTTGTAATTATGATTTTGATAGTTATATTAACATCAATTTGGATAAATAGTTTCAAACAAATTGAATTTATATCTTCAATCAGAATTTCACTATTTAATATAGTCTCAATTTTGACAGGTACGGGATACTCTAGTAATAATTTTTCAGATTGGGGAAGCTATGGAATAGTGATCATGATGATTATAATGTTTATAGGTGGTTGTGCTGGTTCTACAACTGGAGGAATAAAAATTTTTAGGCTCCAAATATTATTTCGAGGGGCAATAGCACAAGTAAAGAAATTAACTCAACCCCATGCAGTTTTAATCATGCGTTTTAATGGAAAGGCGGTTAATGAAAATACATATAATTCTGTAATGGGTTTTTTCTTTATGTATATTTTACTTTTTATAATTTCAGCCTTATCTCTGAGTTTTTTTAATCTTGATTTTCTAACTTCCTTTTCAGCAGCAGCTTCTGCGATTTCTAATGTAGGACCTGGCCTTGGTGAATTAATAGGACCATCAAGTAATTATCTAAGCTTGAATGAAGGAGCTAAATGGATATTGGCATTAACGATGATTGTTGGCAGACTAGAAATATTGACAGTTTTAGTAATTTTTACATCAAATTTTTGGAAAAATTAGTTACTTTAGATAATCCTTCATATAAATTTTTAATAGAGCATTACTCTCTTTTGTTAGATCTTTTAAGGAATCAAATATTAATTCATCAATTATTTTTTCATATTCATATAATGATATAAATTGACTAGAAGTTGTAGACCTTTTAGTTTCAACTAATGTATTTGCAATTATATTACTATTTGCATCATGCATCTCATATTCAACAAAAAATGAAAGTTCGTAATAATTTATTTTATTTTCGTTATATTTTTTTGCATCTTCATCAACTATTTCTTTTTGTAAGATAGAGGCATCATAGATATGAATAAAAAACGAATTATTTTTACCGTTAAAAATAATATTTTGATTAACCCAAGACTCAAATCTTTCTTTTGGGGTGGTTTTTAAATTACCGTCAATGTAATTTTTAGAATATAATGGTTCATATTTGTTTAATATCTTCAAGTCTTTAGCGTTTAACTTTATTATTGGTAAAGAAGAGTTATCAAAAACAAAAGGAACATTTTTATCTGTAGTCTGACAGGATAGTAACAATACGAATATTGATGATATAAATAACTTATAAATCCAATACATGTATCAATATAGCTTGTTGTATAAACATCCTATTTTTAGCTTGATCTAAAATTACTGAATGTACACCATCTAAAACATCTGATGTTACTTCTTGGCCCCTTTTTGCGGGCAAGCAATGCATAAATATAACATCTTTCGAAGCCTCACTTATTATTTTTTTATTAACTGTGAAATTTTTAAAGAATTTTAATTTGTTTTTGTTTTTATCACCCATTGAAATCCAAACATCTGTCATTATGCAATTAGAGTTTTTGGATCCAGAAATTGGATCAGAAAAGAATCTTAATTTTTTATTATCAAAATTCTTAAATAATTTGGATTTTTCTTTCAATATTTTATTTGGAATTACAACATTTAGTTTGAATAAATAAATATTTTGTAAATGCAAAAGAGAAGTTAATACATTATTAAAATCCCCAATCCAGGTTATTTGTGATTTGAGATAATTTTTTAGCTTCTCTTGTATTGTTAAAAAATCTCCTAATATTTGACATGGATGACTGAAATCTGTTAATCCGTTAATTACTGGTATTACATTTTGTTGACTTAGAGCAAGTATTTGTTTGTGACTATTATTTCTAATCATTATACAATCAATAAATTGAGCCAAAACATTGAGAACATCTTGAGCAGTCTCTCTTTTATTATCAAAACCAATGTCTTTACTATTCAACTCTAAAACATTTCCTCCTAACTTTTGCATACCTATATTAAAACTTAGTCTGGTCCTTAAAGACTGTTTTTCAAAGATCATTCCCAAAGTTTTATTTTTACAAATATTAGCAAATTTTTTAGGATTATTTTTAATTTTTTTAGCAAGATCAACAATTTTATTAATCTCTTTTTTATTAAAATTATTTATATCGATAAAGTGTTTGATCATTGAAACTCCTCAATTGCCTTACTTATAATTTTGACTGCTTCATCAATTTCCTTAAATGAAACTGTAAGAGGTGGTGCCAATCTTACAACATTATCACCAGCAGGTACGCTTAGTAATTTTTTTTCTAGTAATCTTTCTTTGAGTTTTAAATTATTAATTTTTGTTTTAATGCCTAATAATAATCCAGCTCCTCTAATCTCAATAATTATATCGTATTGTTTTTCTAAACTTTTAAGTTTTTTCCATATGTATCTAGATTTTTTATCTACATTATTTAAAAAATTCTTATTGGATATAATTTTAAGAACCTCCATACCAACACTCATTGCAAGAGGATTGCCTCCAAAAGTTGAACCATGACTACCTTTTTTCATAGCTATGCAAGCTTTGCGATTAGATAAGCACGCACCCAAGGGAAAGCCAGATCCTATACCTTTTGCTACCGCCATTATATCTGGTTTAATATTTGCCCACTCATGTGCAAAAAGTTTACCTGATCTACCAAAGCCGCATTGAACTTCATCTAAAAAAAGCAATATTTTTTTTTCATTACATATCTTTCGGATATATTTTAAATAGCTTAAACTCGCAGGTCTTATTCCTCCCTCACCCTGTAAAGGCTCAATTAAGATACCGGCTGTTTTATCACTAATTGATGACTTAAGAGCATCTAAATTGTTGAACTTGATTTTTCTAAAACCACTTAACAGAGGTCCAAAACCATTCGAATATTTTTTATTTTTTTGAGCTGAAAGTGCTCCATAAGTTCTTCCATGAAAAGCCCCTTCAAAACAAATAATCTGATCCTTGCCAGTATTATAATGGTTATGAAAACTTTTTATAATTTTTATACCACACTCAATGGCTTCAGTACCTGAATTAGTAAAGAAAACTTTATCTGCGAATGTTTTTTGACAAAGTTTTTTAGCAAACTTTTCTTGCTCTTCAATTTTGAATAAATTTGAAACATGCCATAACTTCCTAGATTGGTTGTTTAAAGCTTTAATCAATTTCGGATGACAATGACCAAGAGAGTTTACAGCTATGCCACTTGCAAAGTCTAAGTACTTTATATTATTTTTATCATATAGATAAGTTCCATTCCCTTTTACAAAGTTCAGTTCTCTTTCACCATATGTAGGCATAACATAACTTTTAATATCAAGTTTCATTAAGTTTTTAACTTATATCCTTTCTTAAACATTAAATAGCAAATAGAGATTAATAAAGTATTTAATATTAATAAATAAACTGATCCAAATTTGAGCGAACTATCAGCTATACCAGTAAATGCATATCTAAAGCCATCAATATTATAAAAAAAGGGATTAAAAAATGAAATATTTTGCCAAAATTCAGGCAGCCTAGATATTGAGTAAAAAGTTCCAGACAGAAAAGTTAATGGCAAAATTATAAAATTTGAGATACCTTGTTGTTGATCCCATTTATCTGCCCATATACCAACCATAGTGCCTAATGAACCCATCATTATGCAACCCATTAATGAATAGAAAATAAGATGACTGAAGGAATGCACCTCTAAAGGAACAAAAAAACTAACGCATAAAGTTGTAAGCAAACCACATATTAAGCCTCTAAAAACTGAACCAATTATATATCCTAAAGCTAATTCAAAATTATTTAATGGTGCCATAAGAATATCTACTATATTCCCTTGAAACTTTGATTGACCAATACTTGATGATGAATTAGCAAATGAATTTTGCAACATTGTCATCATTATTAAACCAGGTGCAATAAAATATGGTAAATCAATTCCATTTATAGTTCCTACTGACTTACCAAGTGCCAAACTAAATACTGCTAAAAATAATAGTGAACTTATAGCGGGTCCAACTATAGTTTGAATTCCAACTTTTAAAAAACGCAAAATTTCTTTTTTAATAAGTGTAATAAAACAAAGATAATTGTATGTCATAATATTATCTATTTTCTTTTAATATATTTATTTTATTTGTATATTAATTTAGTGGATGAAAAAAGACTCTTAAAGTATGCAGTTGATTATTTAAGTAAATATGATTCAACTACAAAAAACTTAACTCAGGTTTTGAAAAGGAAGATTTTCAAAATAAATATTAGTGATGTAGAGAAAAAAATACTACTAAATTCAATAAACAATATTATCTTATTATTGAAAAAAAATAATCTAATTGATGATTACAAATTTGGATTTTCAAAATTTGTCTCACTTTCAAGATTAGGAAAATCAAAAAATTTTATATTTAATTATTTAATTAAAAAAGGTGTAAACAAATCAGATTTAAATAATATCTTAGACGAATTTAATAATGATAATGAAGACTGGGAAATTAAGTCTGCAGAATTATTTGCAAAAAAGAAAAATTTGCTAACTTCTAATGAAAATTATGAGAAAAAAATTGCAAAAATGGCGAGAGCAGGTTTTAGTTATGCAATTTGTAAAAAAATATTAGGTTAATTCTCTTTTAAATGTATTTTACCTTCAAGTAATCTAGCAATTTGTTTAGTGGTTCTAAATCTCTCAAATGATATTTTGATGATAGCTGTAAGTGGTGCAGCTAATAAAACACCTATAAAACCCCAAATCATTCCCCAAAATATTAAAGACAGTATTATTGTAATAGGATGTAACCCAAAACTATCACCAAATATTTTTGGCTCAACAAAATTGCCAACTATTTGATGGATGACTGTAGGGAGAAGAATTATTAAAACAACCAAAGTAGGATCATTATATTGTAAAAAAGCTATAGGGAGAGGAAGCAGTACAGCAATCACAGAACCAATAACGGGAATAAAATTTAATATAAATGTTAGAGATCCAAAAATAAAAGCTAATTCTAATCCCAATAACCAATAAATTATACCTGCTGCAATACCTGTAAAAGCAGATGTCAAAAACTTTGTAAAAATATATTTTTTTACAAGCCTAATTATATCATTCCATTCGTCAGATGTATTTTTTGAAGGATTGCCAAGTAACAAAAATAAAGTAATTATAACAACAAGTAAAAATTTAGATATAAAGTTTGCACTATTGCTTAATATAACTGTTGCCCAATTTGTTATTGGCAAATCTAATATAGTATTTCTTATTGTATCTCTATCAACATCAATTTCAAATTCTTGAATTTTTATTAATATTGCTTCGATTAAGATAATTACTTTTTTATTATAATCATCTGCAGAATCTAAAAAAGTTGCAACGGATGAAACTATAAATGGTACTATAATTGAGAAGAGAAGAATAATTAGACATATACTAACAAAAACTGCTATAAATCTATGCACACGAAGATTTATTGTTTGAAAATCAATAATTGGATCAATCAAAATCCTCAAAAGAAGGGCTAATACAAAAGGTACCATTATTGGTTGAGAAAAGTTTAAAATAAAAGCAACTGCTATACTTGCTAAAATAAAGAGTGAACCTGAAATAACTCTATTATTTTCATTCATGATTTATTTTTTAATTTAGAGTTAAATATTTCCACTTTTTCATTTGGTAGATTTTCAAAATATAAAGATTGACTAGGAAATGCGAAGCCAGCTGAATTGTTTTCAACTATTTCAATAATTTTAACTGCAAGATTTTCCTTAATTTGTAAATATTCACCCCAATCATTAGTTACAGTAAAAGCCTGAACCAATAAATCGATAGAACTATCTGAAAAACTATCTATTCTAACATAAAATCCAGCATTTTCATTTTTTGCAAATTCTTTGTCATTTTCAATTAGATTATTGATTTCTTGCCTTATATTTTTTAACTGATCAATTGTTGTTCTATATTCTAAACCTATAAGCCACCTTATCCTTCTGTGGTGTCTTCTTGTATAATTAGTTACGGATTGTTCAGCGAACTTGTAATTTGGCACCATAACAGGTGTTGAGTCAAATCTTCTAACTAATGTTGATCTAAATCCAATTTGTTCTACTACCCCTTCAACTTCACCTGATACTAATATAATGTCTCCAACTGTAAATCTTTTTTCCATTAATATCATTATACCACTTATTAAATTTTTAAAGAGATCTTGAGCCCCCAAAGCTACTGCGACCCCAAAGAGACCTAGACCGGCAATCACAGGACCTACTCTTATTCCCCATAATTCAAGAATTGCCACAGCACCAAGTACAATAACTAATATTTTTAAGCCCTTGAGGGTCCAATCAACAAGAGGCTTGGAAATTTTTGATTCAAAATTTTTTATAACAAAAGAAAATGGAATAATTAATTGATGCAATAACCAAAAAATGAAAATTGTAACTAATGTTCTGTTTAATAAGTCTAAAAAATTTTGGTTTTGTTCTGACAAAGTTAAAAATGATGAAGCTATGAAAAATCCAATTACAACAGGAAAAAATTTTAAGGGACCATCTAAAACCTCTATAATAGCATCATCAATTTGGGTAGCAGTTCTTGAAACTATTTTTGATAGTCTGTTTAAAATAAATCTAGCAATTAATCTTCGAAGTAGATAAAAAAACAAGAAAATAATTAAACTTATTATAATATCTGTAGCATTTATACCAAATACTCCATTATTCCAGACATCCAAAAAAAGATTATTGAAGCTATTGAATGTTTCCATAAGAAATATATTTACTCATAATAACATGAAAATTAGAATATTACTTGTTTTTTTAATTATGTTTTTAGTCAATACATCTCTATCTGCCAAAGAAAATCACAACTTATATGATTTTTCATTTGTAGATATAGATGGAAACCAAGTTAATCTTGAAAAATTCTCAGGTAAGCCTATTTTAATCGTCAATACAGCATCAAGATGTGGTTACACGTCTCAATACGCTAACCTTCAGAATTTATTTGTTCAATATAAAGATACTGATCTTACAATTATTGCCACAACTAGTAATTCTTTTTATCAGGAATATGATGAAGTAGAAGATATTAAGAAGATTTGTTTAGTTAATTATGGCGTTGGCTTTGTTACATCATCACCTATGGATGTAAAAGGTAGCAATGCACACCCATTGTATGCATGGATAAATGAAGCTTATAATAAAAAACCAAAATGGAATTTTTTTAAATTTTTGTTTAACAGAAATGGTGAATTAATTGATACTTGGTCTTCGATGACTAAACCAGACAGTAGTAAAATTACAAAAAAAATCGATAGTTTGATATAAAAAAAAGGGGCAATAATCATTGCCCCCTTATTTTCGTAAAAAAAGATTCAAATTACATCATGCCGCCCATGCCGCCCATGCCGCCCATGCCGCCCATGCCGCCGCCCATATCAGGCATAGCAGGTGCTGCGGATTTATCTTCTGGGGCATCAGCTACCATAGCTTCAGTAGTAATTAACAATCCAGCAACTGATGCTGCATCTTGTAAAGCAGTTCTAACAACTTTTGTAGGATCGATAATTCCAGCATTTACCATATTAGTATATTTATCCATTTGAGCATCATATCCTATATTATGGTCTTTGCTTTCACGTATTTTTCCAGCAACTACAGCACCATCAACACCAGCGTTTTCCGCTATTTGTCTTAAAGGATTAAATAGAGCTCTTCTTACTATATCTACGCCGATTTTTTGATCATCATTAGAAGTTTTTACAGTATTTAGAGATTTAGTCGCGTAAGCTAATGCCGAACCACCACCAGGCACTATACCTTCTTCAACGGCTGCTCTAGTAGCATGCATAGCATCTTCAACTCTGTCTTTTTTTTCTTTAACTTCAACCTCAGTTGCTCCACCTACTCTGATTACAGCAACACCACCTGCTAGTTTTGCTAGCCTCTCCTGAAGTTTTTCTCTATCATAATCAGAGGTAGTTTCTTCAATTTGAGCTCTGATCTGGTTACATCTTCCTTCAATATCTTTCTTTTTGCCAGCACCTTGAACAATAGTTGTATTTTCTTTATCAACTACTACTCTTTTTGCAGTTCCTAACATATCAAGCGTAACGTTTTCTAACTTTATTCCAAGATCTTCACTAATAACTTGTCCTCCAGTTAAAATAGCAATATCTTCAAGCATTGCTTTTCGTCTATCTCCAAAACCTGGAGCTTTAACTGCAGCAATTTTGAGACCACCTCTAAGTTTATTTACAACTAGTGTTGCTAATGCTTCACCTTCAATATCTTCTGCTATAATTAACAGTGGCTTTGTTGATTGTACAATTGACTCTAATAATGGAAGCATTGGCTGAAGACTTGAAAGTTTTTTTTCATGAAGTAAAACATGACAATCACCTAGTTCTGTAATCATTTTTTCAGCGTTTGTAACAAAGTATGGAGAGAGGTAACCTCTATCGAACATCATTCCTTCAACTACATCAAGTTCAGTATCAAG
>MDTG01338189.1_pt1 | contig 10812 bp, 10 predicted proteins | sample 811421 | NCBI WGS metagenome assembly MDTG01 (sample SAMN05326645, study PRJNA326480) | marine metagenome | isolation source: seawater | place: Pacific Ocean: South East | collected 2011 | reverse complement strand
GATTCATGACGAAGAATATAAGTCATGTCTTTATTTAAATAAAGAAGATTCAAAAAAATATATAATTAATGGATTTAAACTATGTTATATGTATTTAACTTACATACATAAATATGTAAGAACTAAAATACAACCTGATATATATATACACACTTTTCCTGATTATTATACTTATAATCAACTTTTAAATTATAATAATTTATTAAAAACTAATAAGAAGATGGTATCTAGTATGAATTATTTATTGATACCTGAAAGTATTGCAATATCATTAGATTATGGACTTTATAGAATTGCTAATAATGAATTTAATAAAAAAAAGATAATACTTTTTATTGATATAGGATGTTCCAATATATCATTTTATGTTGTTGAATATATTGATAAAAGTATTATGGTTACTTTTCATTGGACACTGAAAGATTGTGGTTCAATCCAAATGGATAAATTATTACTTCAATATTTAATTAAAGAATTTAAAAATAATTTGAAAAATGTGAATGTTGAAATTATGGATGATAATATAGAAAAGAAAATAATAAAAATATTATATATTGAATGTGAAAATATTAGAAAAAAATTAAATATATCAAATGAAATAAACATTTTTATGGAATCTCTTTACAAAGATTATAATTTAGATTTAAAATTAAATAGAGATAAATATATCAATATATTAAACGATATTATTTGTAAAATAAAAAATACAATTGAAATTATAAATCGTAATTTTACATTTAATTCTATAGAACTAGTAGGTGGTTTTTCAAGATTTTTTATTTTTAGAGATACATTAAATTTATATTTAAAAAAAATAAATACAACTCTAAATTTAGAAGAAAGTATTAGTAAAGGTGCTTGTATATATGGTGCTAATTTTTTACCAATGTATAAGAATATAGATATTGATATATATTATAAATATGGTTCATCTATTACATTGGAAATAAATGGTTTAAAAAAAAAAATAATAGATGAAAATAATTATTTACCATTTACTAAAAGATTACCACTTCCAAAAAATAAATGTAACTTAAAAATTTATTATGAAGAAGATTTGGTTTACGATGAATTTATAAATATAAAACAAGTTAACTTAAGTTTAAAAATTGGTTTAGATAGACTTCATCATTTTATAATTGAATATGTTAATTCTAATAATAAAATGGCAATAAAACCGATAGAAATAAATAATAATGTTGTTGATAATGATTTAATTATATTAGAAAAAAAATTAAGTCAAAGAGATAAGGATTATGTTGATAAAATTAATTTAGTAAACAAGATGGAAGAGTTATTATTTAGTAAAAGAAAAGATGAAAATATTATCAAAAATAAATTTAAAAAAAAGTATATAAATGATTTGCTAGAATGGTTAGATAATGAATCTAATAATTGTAGTTTGGATGAAATTAGAGAAAAGTATAAAGATTTAATTGACAACTAAACTATATCTAATAAATTAATTATTAATAGTTCCTGAATTAATATTATTATATTTACCTGCTTGATTTAGAGCTGTAATATTAAAATCTAATAAATGATTTACACCATTAAAAAATAATGGATCCCCATTATATCGATAAAAAGCTATTCTTAATTTTGCCAAATTTGAGAATGGTGGATTAAAATATTTTATTTCTCTCTGAGTAGGTATATGACCAATATTTAATTTTGTAGAACATTTACTATAATCTATTGGTATAACTGCAAATCGATCTTCAATAGAATCAGTATTACTTTTTAAACGATGTAACTCTCTAATATCTAATATTATATATTTATCACATTCAATCTCAATTACATTTGGTGAGATAATTATAGATGGATATATTGGTGATGAAATTAAATTTGAATGCGTATATGCATTCTTTAATATGATTTGATTCTTGTTTACTATTTTATCTATAACTAGTGGACTTGTATAAGTTCCTATTTCATCTCTTAATATTAAAGTAGGATAATCATTATTACATTTAGGTAAATCATTTATAAAATCAGTTAAATATCCATTTAATATTTTACTTCCACTATTAATACTTACTGTACCTTGTAACTGACCTACATTTTTTTTATTAAAACCCAAGATTGGTCCAATACTATACTTTGGATACTCCTTTTTCTCTTGAACATTTGGATTTAGTGTAGGACAAGTATTTGGATTAATAAATTCAAAATAAAAACTAGTAACCTTTTCAAAATCAGGATTATTAGGTACTATATTAAATTCTAATTTATTTGTTAAACTACTAATATTTACATTAATTAATGTAAAATATGGTTGTGTATATGTACTTATATTAGAAAATATAGATTGAACTGCTGTATTAAAGGTTGTCATATCGATATATTTTCCAGGAGGTAATTCAAATGTTTTACTCATATCGCCATCCGTAGTAACTAAATGTAAATGTATTACATTATTTGCATATAAAATACCATTTTTACCTTGATTATTATATATATTATAAAATGAATTTGGTATATTAGCTTGACTCAATTCAACAGATATTACATCTTTTATCTGATATTCTATATTTAATACATATTGAGATGGATCAGGATATAATTCTTCATCTCTCTCTCTACTATCTACTATTAATCTTCTAGTTCTTTGTTTATGAGTTTTATTTTTATCAGGTGGTTTTATTGTTATCTGATCATATGTAGGTGTTACTGTTTCAATAGAGGATCCTATTGAATTTGGAAAATTAGAAAACATATTATTTTGATTAAATTCCATTATATATATAATTACATATTTATATAATGACATAAATACTTATTTAAAAGTTTATTTAATATTAAATTCGTTAGCATTAATATTAAAGAATAATTCTATATATTTAATATATATGGAACAATTATTTTTTTCTAGAAATAATTTTGAATTAATCAGAGATGTATTAGATACTACTTGTAAAAAAAAATATTCATTTTCATTAAAAAAAGAACATGATGAAAAAATAAGTAAAATAATGAAATATGTTAGATCGAAAGTCTCTAATGAAATACCTGATGGTTATACTCTAAATAGTTATAATCAATTAATGAATAAAAAAGTATTAGACTTATCAATGGAAACATTAAATGATGAATATGAAAGATATAAACTATCAGTTCAAAAAAAACCAAGCACTAAATATGATACACCTGCAAGTAATATATTTGATCAAAATATTGTTATTAATGACAATATGCCGAGTGATTTCCTTCCACCTCCTGAAATACAGAATCAAAATAAAAGTGATGTACCAATTTTACAACAATTAGAATCAATTAATAATCAAAGGAGTGATTTAGATCCTAAAATAAAAAAAATAGATTTTAGTATAGATACAAATAAAAATGATATGGATCAAAATAAATTATTACAAGAAATGATTGAAAAAAGAGGTATTCCAATTGGCAATCCATCTGAATTACAAAATAATAATATAGAACAAAATATAATACAACCTTCTAGTCCAACATTTCAAAATAATGATATCTATAAGATGAATGAGATAATTAATGAAAAAATAGATTCATCTTTAATAAATACAAACACTAATAATGATGATATGTCAACATCAATAGAAAATATAAGAGAAAGTGAAAAAGTTCAAGAAAATTTTTCTGTAGACTTAAAAAGTGATTATGCAGGATTACCAAATAACCTTGAAAGAAATAATATAGATCTTGTAATAGAAAAATCAGATGATCCAAAAAATTTATTTTATGAAAAAGATAAAAAAGTAGAAGAAGAATTACATAAAATAAATACTAAAACTCTTGATGAACATTATGAATCTCCTGTTATATTACCAAAAAAAGTTAATACATATTTAAAAGAATATTATGTTACTATAGATTCAAGAGATAGAAATCTAGAAACATATCCTGATCCAAGTAATTTCCAAGTAAAATTTTCACCTACATCTGATTCCATTGAAAAACAAGCAGTTGTTGACAGTAATAATAATATTATTTATGAAACAACTGTTAGATTTTTGGGTAATCTTAGTGGTGCTAGTATAGGTAGAACATATAAAAATATAAATGAAATAAAATTATTACATTGTATTGTTCCACTAGGAGTAAATTGGGTATGTGGTAGAAGTCCTTCAAGTTATTATAATGGTAATTGTAGTGGACAATTAAATAATAATTTATGTATTCCATATGGTCCGGTATATACAGAAGATACTGGTATAGCAGTAAGTGTTATTAATGAACCATATTTATTATTAGAGATTGATGAAATTGAAGGACCATACGAAGGTACAAATGATATTAATAGTAAAGCATTCGCAAAATTGGTATTATCAAGCGATTGGAGGAGAGAATATTTCTTTAGTCAGATATCTTCTTTTGTTTATATGAGTACTGCAGGTAATGAAACATACCAGTATAATCCTACTAATTTAGGTTCATTGGATAAAATGACACTATGTCTAAAGAAGCATGATAATGAGTTATATACATTTGGTAATGATAAACTATATATAAAAAGTATTTCAAAAGGAAGTATAAATAAAAAAACATGTAAAAATAATGTAAAGATTATTGTTCAAAATAATCATAAAGATTATATTGATTGTACTATAGATTCAGTTGATATAGCTCCTGGTGAATTATTATATTTCTATGACACTAGACCTACTGAAGCCCATATGATTAAATTTCATAAGGACGTTCATCTTTCTTGTATGGATGTATTGACTAAAAGACAATTAAAAAAATATTCTTTAGGAATTTGCAGTAATAAAAATGATATTTCTAAATCTGATTTAAATTCTCCAAGTTGTAATTTAAATAAAATTAGTAATGATTCTTTTAAAAGGGCAGATAATAACAATAAATATGTAAAGATTCAGGCAAAAATTTGTAAAATAGAAAATATGACGGATGAACAATCTGAGTTAAATGATAATGATGTAGAATGTAATGATTCACCTGATTATTATGTAGATTTTAATAATTTTTTACAAGTTGGTAACTACTTAGCATTAGTATATAAGAATATGAATACAGGTGAAATATTCTCAGAATTATTAAAAGTTTATTGTATAAGTGGATATGATGTTATTACTATAAAACCAAAAGATTATGATGAAACAATTGAATATGAAATTTTAAGATTTGGATTTTCAGAAAATTATAATAGAGGAATTACCACCAAAGATAAAAATTCTCTATTTAATTATTCAGGTTTAAGAACATGTTGTGTAAAGAAACAATGTTCAGATAAAGATGAAATAAATTATTGTCCAATAGAATATGATGAAAATGATTTTTCATTTGAAATTGATTTTCCATATGAAAATTTACCTGATTACATTAAAAATGGACAATATTTTGAAAATGAAATATTCTTTATTCAGCAAAAATTACAAGTTAGCTATACTTTTAGAGTAACTGAAAAAATAAAAGATACCACTAATTTTAATTCTATATTAGTTGACTAATTTTTTATATTGGAATTTTTTAAAATCAATATCATATTTTTTATTAATAAGATCTATTGATTCTTTATTATATTTATTAATATATTTATAAAAACCTTTATAATTATTTGGATTTCTAATATTGTCATTTTTTATATTTGATTTTATATTAAATTTTTTCATTATTTTATTCATATCATTACTGAAATTTTCTTGTCTTCCAATAAAATTTATTTTTTTTTCATCTATGTATAAATACTGCTCTTTATATAAATCACCAAATATACTATTTTCTAATTTATTTATATTTTCTATTGTAAATCTATTAAAATCATTCTTTATAAGTCTATATGACCATTTAAAATATTCTAAATATATACCAATATATATATTAAATAATAATATTAATACTAAAGATAATATTACAGCTAAATATTGTTTCTTTATAATTGAATAAATTAATAGTATTATTAGTACTACATTAATTGGCATTAATATACATAAAAATTTATATATTCTTTTTTTAAAATGATTATATATTGAATAATATCTATCATAAGGATTTCTTACAAATGTAAAAGTAAAATATTCATCTACTTTATTATTCATATCATACATTGTCAAATGCCTTGGTGACCTAAAATAATTTATATTATTCTTTTTTTTTATACAATTTTTAAATAAAAATGCGTATTCTAGTGATTTACAATCTTTATGATTAAAATTATTTTCTATTTTCTGTTTTAAAGTTTTCTTGATTGTTTGTCCACCTGTTTTTGGTATGTGAATAAATATAAACCTATATTTATCAGATATAAAAACCATATAATATATGCATATATTTTTAACAACATATCCATCTTTTTTTTCTTATATTTTTTATAAAAGATTCATCTTTATTTATATTTTCAAATTCTTTCTGATCTAATTCAATGTGGTTTATTATTTTTGTATCTGCAAAAATTGTATCTATGATTTTTAAATCTTTTTTATTTTTTTCATTTATTTTCTTATTTCTATTTGAAAAGCATTTAAACATTCTTTATTATATGGAATATATAATTATGAAAAAAAATCCTAGTATGATTGATATTGAATACCTAATACCTTTATTTCTTTGTTTCGCATTCACCCAATATACTTTATTTAATAATGATAATTTATATGGTGTTAATATATGTAATAATAATAGTTTGTGTAATATGAAATTTGCATTAAAAAAATGCAATGATACAGATAATTGGTCTATACATGGTTTATGGTTAGATTATAGCAATGGAAGTTATCCTCAATTTTGTAGTAAAATGAAATTTGATTATATACCTAGTGATTTGGATAAGAATATGAAAAAAAACTGGTATTCTTGTAATGGAGATGATAAATCATTTTGGAATCATGAATTACAAAAACATGGATCATGTATAAGAGATTACATTATAGATGATTTAGATAGTAATACTTATTTTGATAATACTATAAAATTATTTTATGGTATGCAAAGTATAATAGATTATACTTGTAAGGGTAATAATGAAACTTGTTTAATTAATCTAAAATAATATAGTATCAAGTTTATTATATAAAAATTAAAATATTTATATATAATATGGTAGATTCGAATGATAACAATACTCAAATAGTTAAACACTGCCCATTTAAAGTATGTGAAATAAATAGAGATTTTTATTTTGGCGGAGCAGCAGTTGCATTACTTGGTGTTGGTTATTGGTTTTTTAGATGCAGAGGTAGAAAATGTTAATTTTTCTCTCTCTTTAATAATATCTTCTAAAGTTCTTTCCTTAATTTTTATATTTATTATCTCAGGTTCACAATAAGATCTGAGATAATCTGACATCATTCCTTCACTATAATCTTCTAATTTTTTTATTTTTAAATTATGATATTTACCATATGTATCAGGTAAAGCTTTTGGTTCTTCATATATTATCATTTCTCTTTTAAATTTTTCTTTTAAATTACCTTTTATTTCTTTATTATAATTTATTTTATTACTATTATATTCTGATTTTTCCATTAAATTACCATATCCATCATTAAAAGGATTTAATTCATTATCGTCATTTGTATTATGATGTAGTTTCATAAAAGTTTGATTGAATTTATCGTGAAATTTTTTATCATCTGATAATTCCCATATATCTCTAAATGGTGGTGTTTTTTCTTTTTGTTTTTTACAAAAATCTTTAAAATCTTCTTCCATTTTTTCATATTCCTTCTCTTCTTTACAATTTTCTAATTGATTTTTAATGTAAATATATGCTTTATGTATTACATTCATATCTTCTTCTTTACCACCTTTATCTGGATGGCATATTAATGCCATTTTATAATATGCTTTCCTTAATTCATCTAATTTTGATTTATTATTTAACCCAAATAATTTATATGGATTTATTAATGAACTTTTATCCATTTATAATATAATTATTTATATTCTTTTATATCATCTTATAAAAATTTTATAATTTTTAAAAATTGATTATATAAAGATTTTATAAATATATATATAATATGTATAATCAAGAAAATTCAGTATATGGAATTTATAATGAGAATAATAAATTAATTCAAAAAGAAGATATTGAAGGTTTTCTAATGAAAGGTGGTATAGTAGAAAAAATTAATAATATTGATTTATGGAGAAAAGCATTTGTCCATAAATCCTATTGTAAAAATAGAAAGAAAAAACAAGGCCTAAATGTAGAACAACAAATTGCTGAAGAAAGAAAAACTGTTGATCTTTCAAAAGTAATTGATATTCAAGATGATTCTAATGAAGTGTTGGAATGGTTAGGTGATGGTATTATTCAATCTGTTGTTGCATGTTATTTAAAAAGAAGATATCCGGGACAAGATGAAGGATTTTTAACAAAACTACGAAGTAAATTAGTTAAAACAGAAGCACTAGCAACAATATCTAAATATCTTGGTTTTGGTGAATTTATTTTAATGTCAGAACATATTGAAAAAGCTTGTAATGGAAGAACAAATTCAAGAATTTTAGAAGATGCCTATGAAGGATTTGTTGGTGCTCTTGTAGAAGATTTTGGAATAGATGAAAGTTGCCGTGGATATATAGTAGCAAATAAATTTATTGTTAATTGTATTGAGAATGCTATTGATATTACAGAATTAATTATGAAAGATGATAATTATAAAGATCAATTAATGAGATATTTTCAAAGAATGTTTGATGGACAACTTCCAAAATATCATGAAGATAAAAAGAAAAATGAAGAAGAACAACCTACAACAGGAGGTCGAATTTTTTATATGTATGTTACTGATACAGAAGGTAAAAATATTGGGAGTGGTTATGCTAAATCAAAAAAAGAAGCAGAACAAAGAGCTGCTAGACAAGCATTATATCAATATGGTATAAGAAATGGATTTAATTAATATTATTTTTTGTAGATGAATTATAATTTATATTTTTTAACAAGGATTCTTTCTTTTCAAACCACGAGTTCTTTCAACTCCTTCACTCTCCAACCATTCAAGATAATTAGGCATATCAGAAGGATGAATTTCAGGATCAAGCTCAACTAGGATACAATTAGATAACCATAGTGTATCACCATGATAATACGTTGCTTTTCCTGAAATCTCATTATACCAATATGATATTCCATTTTGATCTACACAATGATTCCAAGACGTTGCTAATTTAAATTTAATATCATCATTCATTGTTTGTGGTAAACCATTGCTGGTAAGGGAATAATCAAAAACATCCATCTTATTGTCTGACGTAAGTTTTTGAAAAAACATAGTCTTTTCTTATTAACTATACAAAATATACTTTTTTTCTCAATTTTTTTAATAAATTAATTAATAATTTATTTATAATTTCCTACGTAGTTTAATTATAAATAATAATAGATCATTGAGCTAAGAATTATTCTAATCACTCTCAGATTCACTTTCTGCTTCTTTCAACCACCTATACATCGGACTTGCAATCTGACGTAGATCTAATCTATCATCTTCACTAATATCTAAATCCAAGTACTTTTGTATTTCGGGTTCTTCAAACCATCTAATAATAACATCCTCTTCTAAGATATCTTTTTCATATAGTTTATTGAGTAAGATCGGAAACTTACATTTTGAATCCGGAAAATGAACTATACAATGCATCTCACACAAGCCAATCACCTCTAGTTGTAAATCTATATTATCATCAAAAATATTACTAATAATTTGAGTATCTATAATGTCTAACATAGTATGTGCATCTGTAATTGGTAATGGATTAAGAAATGATTCTACAAATTCTTTAATATATTCCATGACTTTGGAACAATCTATTCTTGTACTATCTTCTATATCTTTGCAATCTAAGGTCAATTCTTTTTCTGGTACTGTATCTAACTTAAATTCTACACTAGTACTAACAACTTCTTTACGTTCTTTTTTTTTCTCCTTTACTTTAGATGATTTTTTCTTTTGAGAAGTTTTTGAATGCTTTCTTTTCTTTTTTTCTTTTTTTGTTTGCTTTTTTATATTTCTATGTTTTCTAAGAATAAATGTACAAAGCTTATGCATTGGGGGTATAATTGAATTATTTCCACAACCAACGCACTTCAAGTGAATATCGTCTCCTTTAATTTTATACTTTGGTACCTCCGGTTGTCTGCAATGAGGACAAATCACAAATACCTCAATGTACTTCGTAAGAGCTGTATAAAGTATGTCATAGGTGTGGTGTCCGTTTAAGATTGCTCGCTCATCTTGGCCATAAGTTGACTGTGTGCCAAGCTCCACGCCAAAAAATTTACATAATTCATCAGGACTACGGTGCAGTGCCTGTGCAATTTCCTTGCAATTTACTAAGCAAGTTTTTGAACCATTTCCACGTCCTTCTAATTTAGGAATCAGTTTTGGCATCTTGTACCGGTAAGACGGATCGTCTACCGGTTTTAAACCGGAAATATTAATATTTGACATCTTGCATATACATATAAAAACAAATTTTAATCTCAATTAAAACATCGATTTTTAATTTTACATAATTTAAATTTTATGTTTCTTTTATATAATAATACTAATTAATTATAATACCAAATAATCTACAATATTACCTGCTTACGAATGAAAAGCATTCTTATCTGCTTCACTTTCAATACTATGAAATTCATTAACCCATGTAGAGGGTATTATAGAACACGCAAAGATAATCTTGTTCACATCTGGTAATCTACGATTCTACTGCAACTCTAATCACTATCAGAATCACTACTACTATCGGAATCACTGTCATCGGAATCACTACTACTATCGGAATCACTACTACTACTATCAGAATCACTACTACTACTACTATCGGAATCACTATCTAACTCTTCTTCTAATTTTTTTT
>MDTG01308119.1_pt1 | contig 10812 bp, 8 predicted proteins | sample 811421 | NCBI WGS metagenome assembly MDTG01 (sample SAMN05326645, study PRJNA326480) | marine metagenome | isolation source: seawater | place: Pacific Ocean: South East | collected 2011 | reverse complement strand
TTAAATATATTGATTTAACTAAAATATTAAAAATTAATTATTACCATACGTAAAAAAAAATGTAAAATATAATCAATAAACCTATTAAATGTTTAATTTTTAATAATTATAGCTGACCGCAAGGTTCGAATTTTATTTTTAAGATTAATAACCTTTAAAATTTTTTCTTTATTTTTTTTATTATAAATCTTATTTTTTTTTGTCTGAAATACAACTTTTATATCTTGATATTTATTTATAGATTCTTTTAAATTCTTTTTTTCTACAAAAACATCAATACAATCTGCAATAAAATTTTCACCAGTAGATAAAGGAATAATTATATCTGATACAAATGACCCTGTTATTGAAGCTTCAATCTCTCCTAGGTGAAATTTTTTTCTTTTATTCATAACAAATTCTACTTGAAAAGGAGCATTATCAAATTTTAATTTTGTAAGAATATGTTTTGCATATCTTTCAATTTCTTTTTGATATTTCTTAACAAAAAAACTTTTTGTAGAAATTGAGATAGTTTTTAAATTTTTATCAACTTTTTTTTCCATACAAGAATAAATCAAATAATTTTTTTTCAAACTTATTCCTGTAACAATTAAATGATGACCTGGAAAAAATTTTTCTATAGTTACTTCTTTAGAATTAAATTTGTTATAAAATTCTTTTAATTTTTGATTTTTTGTATTTAATTTAAATACTCCTATACCTCCTTGACCACTTATTGTATTTGATTTAATTACTATTTTCTTTAAATTTTTTTTAGAATTCAAATTCTTTAATATCTTGTGGGATAAAAAATTATCATTATTAAATTTTTTTGATAAAAAAACTTTATTTATGGTATCTTTTGCTACATTCAAATTAAGATAAGTTAAATTAAATTTTTTTGCTAAGTATGAACAAGTTAAAATAGATTTTCTAGCTGATCCAGTAACGACACCAGATAATAAAATTTTATATTTCTTTAATTTTTCATAAACTTTTTTAGGGTTATGGCAATCCACTATGACCTTTTTATCAGCATATTTTAAGGCCGCAGCCTTAGGATTTATGTCGCATGAAATTACTTTATATCCTAGTTTTTTTGCAATTTTAATAATTGAAATTTGATAAAATCCAGATCCAATATTTACGATATAATTTTTTTTCATAACTTTTTATTAATGTTATTTTTAATTTAATATTGATAACTTGTGTCAATTTTTAAACAAGTTTAAAACTATAATTAATTAAAGATTTTTTTTATTGAATATTTTACTAATGTTCATGTATTGTGTGTAAGATTTTAAAATTTCTTTTTTTTTGTTTTTTTTATGTTAAGTAATTTATATGAAAATAAAGTTATATAGATCTTCTACTGTAGGATTAACTTTGGGAGAATTTAAAATTCTGATGGACCCTTGGTTAACAGATGGAGAATATTATGGTTCATGGTCTCATTTTCCTTACTACAACTTAGATAAGAATATTAACGAAATTAATTCTTATAACGCAATCTACGTAAGTCATATTCATCCTGACCATTGTTCTGAAGATACTTTAAAAAAATTAAATAAAAATATCCCTATTTATATACACTCATATCATTCAAAATTTTTAAAATTTAAATTAGAAAGATGTGGTTTTAAAGTATTTGAACTTGAAAATAATAAAAGAACAAAAATAGGTGAAAATGCTTATCTTAATATTTTTGCTGCTGACAATTGTAACCCAGAGCTATGTTTTAAGTTTTCAGGTTGTGCTGATTTTACCGCTAAAACAGGTAACTCACAACAAATAGATACACTTTCTATAATTGATGATGGAAAAAATGTCTTAATGAATGTCAATGATTGTCCAATTGAACTTGCTCAATCAACATTTAAAGATATTAAAAAACAATATGAAAAAATTAATGTTTTACTAACTGGTTATGGGGGAGCAGGTCCTTATCCTCAGTGTCTTGAAAATTTAAGTACAAAAGAAAAAATACAAGCTGCACAATCAAAAGAAAAACAATTTCTCAATCAAGCAATTAAATATATTGATGAAATTAAACCAGATTATTACCTACCTTTTGCTGGTACATACACGTTAACAGGAAAATTATCTAATTTACAAAATTTAAGAGGCATATCAAGTATAGATAATGCTTACAGTTTTTTTGAAAATTATTATTCATTAAAAAATTTATCAAATATTATTAAACCATTAAAATTAAATACAGACAATACATTTGATTTGGATATTAAGGAATATGATAAAGAATATAAAAAAATAAATTATGAAGAGTATCAATCATATATTGATTTAAAGTTAAGTAATAAATTGCTCAATTATGAAAATGATGAAGCTTCATGTTTTGATGAAATTTATGAGTTATCGAAGAAAGCACATCAAAAGTTTTTAGATAAAATACTTATCAACAATGTAAATCTACAATCAGATATTTTTGTAAAAGTGAATGGAAAGAGCTTAATGCTAGGAAGGGACAAAAATTTAACAGTGATTAAATCAGAAGAAATAAACCAAAAATCAAAAAAATATGTTCGCTATGAAACTGATATTAGATTATTAAAAAAGTTACTTATGGGTCCAAAGTATGCTCATTGGAATAATGCTGAAATAGGATCACACTTAAAGTTTTTTAGAAAACCAGATACTTTTGAAAGAGATGTTTATAGCTCAATGGTATACTTTCATAACTAAACTTTATCTGAAACTATTTTTTAACATTTTTATTTATCAGAAAAACTTTGAATTAAGCTTTCAAACTTGCGATTGGTTTTAATAAAGAGATTGGAAAAGCTAAATTAAATTTTTTGAAACTTTTCAAGACTAGGTTAATATTTTTAAAAGCTTTTGGATTTTGAGATTTGATTTTATCTTTACCATATCTAAAAAGCATAATTTTATTATCTAAACTCTTATTAAAATCAATTTTATTAAATTTTTTTAAAGTTTCGGTTTTATTTAAAAACCTACCAACCCCGTGGCTCGAACAAAAAAATGCTTTTGTATTCCCTTTAAAATTCGATAGTATAAAACCATTTCCGCCAACATAAGATGGTAAAAAATATGGATCACCAGTTTTTTTCCAAATGCTCTTCCTACCTGGATTAATTTTAACAGCACCTTTTCTATGTGTAAAAATCTTAGAAATTTTTTTGAAATCTAAAAAATCATGATTATTGTCAACAAATATTTCAACTTTAGTCTCAAAAGCAAATCTTTTAAAAAAAACTTCTTTGATAATTTTTGATATATAAAGTCTATTTGCAAAACCAAAGTTTGCAGCAGCATTCAATAAATAATAAGCATCTTTGCCTTTTCTTGTATTAATAGAAAATGTTTTGTTTTTTTTATTTATTAAGTATTGTTGTATTACTAAACCAGGATCAGCGGAACCTGCATGAATAACCATGTAATAATCATTTTTATTTAAACCTAAAAATTTTGTATATTTTTTATTTAAGGAAGATTTATATTTATATAATTCAATAAAATGACTTGTTCCATCTAGAACACCCAAACATTTTCTTGAACTTTCAAGAATATTAGAAGTTACAATGTGTTTACCCAATCCCTTGGGTCTTTTTTTAGGAAAAACTTTTTTTAATTTTTCAAAATCTTTAAATGTTTCGGCATATCCATTATATTGAAATTTTTTTAAGTCATTTTCATTAAACCCCCATTTTGAAATTACATTTTTAATTCCATTAGTGAGGATATCTTTTGATATATTCTTGTCGACTGAAACTTTTTTTCTTCTAAAAATGGCAACCTTTTTTTTAAGAGAATTAAAAATAAAATTAATATCTTCATCTGATAATTTTTTTTTAGTTTTAATTTTAAGCACAGTCATAGCATCATTCGGGTTTCCCAATAAAATTGGTGCAAAATTATTTTTTATTTGAATTGCTGTTCCAGAGGGTACATAATTTTTTATTTTAAAATTTAAATCTGGGAAGCAAGCTATTTTATTTCTAATTTTAAACTTTTTATTTATTTCAACTAATTTATTTATTGATAAATCTCTAGCTATAAGTTCCTTATCTAAAAAGAAATTAGCAATTTTGTTAATTCGTTTGTCCATAAAGTTTTAATTACTCATTTTGAGATAATATTTCACTTAAATTCAATTTATAAAATAAAGCAATTTTAGTTTATTATAAGACCAAATCTAAATATTGTGTACAGTAATCAATAAAAATAGCAATATAAGTTGAATTATTCAAAAAGTATTCTAAAATATTTTAGGAGATTTAAAAAAATCAAAATTTATTTCTAATTAAATAATAATTTTTAATAGAATTAAAAATACGTTGGTTTAATTTTCTAAATCTCCAAAATTAACAATAAATAAAAAATATTCACCATGTTAATTAGATCCTATCTATAATTGTGAACAAATAGTGTATACTTATAAAAATATAGAAAATTTTAAAAAAGAGCCAAAATCTTTATTAAGGAAATATTTCTACGATAAATTAAGTATTTTAATTGTTATCTTGATACTGAAGATAAATCTTAAAGTTAATCCAATTATAATTTCAATTTTTGGACTAATACTTGGATTAATTTCTGCTTATTTATTTCTTAATAAGGAATATTTTATGGCAATACTTTTTTTTCAATTATCAATTACTATGGATTGTGTAGACGGATATATTGCTAAAATTTATAATAATGGATCAAAATTGGGGGTTATAATTGATGGTTTGTGTGATTACCTTGTTATAGTACTAAATCTTATAGCTTTAGATTTAAGCCTTGAACAGAACTCAATATTCAAAAATATGACTTTTATATATTTATTATTTATTGCAATAGAAAAAAATATTGAGAGAAGTATTGAAAATGCAAACAAATTTTATTCGAAAGTTAAAACTAATAAAGTTTTGTTGAATAAGGTTAAAAACTTTCTTGAAAAAAAAAACTTAAAAGTTTTGTTATTTAACAATCATGAGAGATATTTTTTAATTTTTTTTATAGGTCCAATATTTAACGAAATTTATAGCTTTTTTTTATTATCAATTTTTTTTAGCTTATTTTTTTTATTTTTAAAAATTAGATTAGATCTTAATTAAAAATACGATTAATTAAATTAAAGTTATTATTTAATTTTTAAAGCGTAACACTGCTCGGTATATTGACAACTCTTTCAAACAACCACTCAGAATTTTTTAAATTACCAGATTGAGCATTCTTGAACATAGGTAACCTATTCATTAATGTCCAAATTGGTCTGGTCATTACACCTTTGGCATTAGTTTCTTCTAAAAATTCATCTCTCTCAATTCTATCTTTAAATATAATAGAATTTAACCAATAATTTGACTTACTACCCTTTAATTCCTTAAAAAAATTATAGTTTGTATCTTTAAAAAAATTTTCATACTTATTTGCTAAAATACGTTTGTTAACTATAAAATCGTCCAATTTTTCTAGTTGTGCTAATAATATCGCTGCATTTAAATTTGGCATACGATAGTTATAGCCAACCATATCATGATTAAAATCCCATTTATGAGGAACTTTAGAAGTTGTAGTTAAGTGTTTTGCTTTTTTTGCAAGAATTTTATTATTTGTAATTATACACCCTCCTCCTCCAGCTGTAATAATTTTATTACCATTAAAACTTATGACTCCTAATTCTCCAAAAGTTCCTGTATGCTTATTTTTATAAAAACTGCCCATACTTTCTGCTGCATCCTCGATTAAAAAAATACAATACTCATCACAGATTTTTCTAATTTCTTCTATTCTACATGGATGACCATAAGCATGCATTGGTACACATGCTCTTATAATTTTATTAGTCTTATTGTTGATACATAGATTATTTTTAATTGTTGTGTTGTTTTCTAAAAAAAATTTAAGCGCTACTGGTGACAACCCCATAGTATCTCTATCAACATCAACAAATATAGGATTTGCTTTACAATAACTAATAGCATTACAAGTCGCAACAAATGTAAGTGGTTGAGTTATTATTTCACTTTCTGAGTCTACACCAGCTAATAATAAAGATATATGAAGCGCAGAGGTTCCATTTGTTGTCGCTACTGAATATTTGGTACCAACATACTTTGCTATTTTTTCTTCTAATTCATCTACAAACTTTCCCACGGATGAAACAAATGTTGAATCTATACATTCATTTAAATATTTTTTTTCATTTCCTGCAAACTTTGGTTCATGAAGGGGTATAAATTTGTCATCATTATATATTGATCTTATAAAGCTAATTATAGCTAAATTTTGATCATTATTATTTTCGCTCATGAGGTATATTGTAATATTTTTGATCCTCAGGATCTTTAATTAAGTTTTCTTGAATTAAACGTTTAATTTCTTTAATTCCATCTGGAACTGTCATAGTAATTTTAAAGCCTAGTTCTTTTTTAATTTTATCACAATTAACCCTATAATCTCTCGGGTCATCATCTCTTGTTACATATTTTATTTTTGAATTAGGTATGACTTTTTTAATTTCATTAATCAACATTTGTTTTGTATAATTTTCATTTGTATCACCAACATTAAAAACATTATATGCAACTTTTTCATTAGGTGAATTTAAAACAGTGATAAATGCGTTGGAAAAATCTTTCACATGACAGTATGGTCTCCAAAACTGTTCTCCAAAAATTACTAATTCTTTTCCAAGAGAAAGATCTTTTGTGAACTCATTTACAGTTAAATCAAATCTCATTCTGGGTGAGAGACCGTATACAGTTGAAAAACGTAATGAGGTTGGCGAGAATTTATCATCTTTCTCTATTTCACTTAGCATGTATTTCTCAAATTTTACTTTTAATTCTGCATAAAGAGATACTGGTGCTAACTTAGATTTTTCATTAACATAAGCTTCTGGATCATCCATCTTTCCATAGTTACTGCATGTCGATGCAAAAATAAATTTTGACACACCAGCAGTTTTAGATTTTTCTAACAACCTTCTGCTCGAAATCCAATTAGTTTTATTTGCAAGATCCGGGTATAATTTACAAGCAGGATCACCTACAATAGCAGCTAAATGGATAACCCCATCAAAATCATTTTTTAAAAATATTTCATCTAGTTTCTTACTATCATTAATATCACAATTAAAAAAAGTGAAATTTTTATTATGTAAAATACTTAATAAAGATTCTCCGCCAAACATTAAATTATCTACACAAGTTACATTGTAACCTTTTAACAAAAGCTCTCTTAAAAGTCCTGATCCAACATAACCAGCTCCTCCAGTTACAAGTATATTTTTCATTAATTTTTAATTTCTAATTTTTCATTAAATTTCAATAATTCTTCAAAAGTTCCTTGATTTTGAAGTTGACCTTTATCAAGTTTAAATATTATATCGCAATTCTTAACTGTATTTAATCGATGAGCAATTAAGATAATAGTTATATTTTTGCTTAGGTTATTTACAGCATCCATCACTGCTTTTTCAGTTTGATTATCTAATGCACTTGTTGCCTCATCAAGAATTAATACTTGTGGATTATCATATAAGGCTCTAGCAATTCCTATACGTTGACGTTGTCCACCTGATAATCTAATACCTCGCTCACCAATTGTTGTTTGATATTGTTTTGGCAATTCATCAATGACAAAGTCATGTAAATTTGCTATTTTGGATGCTTTTTCAACCATTTCTTGATTTATGTCTTCAAATTTTTTTCCAAAAGCAATATTTGCAGCAACAGTATCATCAGATAAATAAATATGTTGTGGTACGTATCCAATAGATCGCTGCCATGATCTTAAGTTATGTTTTGTGATAATTTCTCCATCAACTTCTAAATTACCTTTTTGAGCTTCTAATAGTCCTAAGATGATATCAACAGTTGTAGTTTTACCACTGCCTGTAGAACCAATCAGTCCAACTGTAGATTTTACCGGTATAGTTAAATTAATATCCTTTATTGCCGTTCGAGATGTATTTGGATAATTATAGCAAATATTTTTTAAATTAATTGTTTTTTTAAAAGATAAAATACCATGATCTTGATTGTCAGTAAAAGGTTTAAGATCTTTAAGATCATCATGTAATTTATTAAGTGAGGGACCTACAAAGGTAAGTTCAGTAAAAGATCTGTAAATTTGTTGAAGTGCCGGCATCATACGATAACCAGCAAATACATATAAGCTAATGACTGGTAATGCTGTATTAAAACTACCAGATTCAGCTATCAGATAAAGTAATATTAATAGAATACCACCAAAAGCGATGCCCTCTAGAATAAAGCGAGGTAATTGTGATACAATTTGTGAAGAAGCCTGGGTACGAGCAAAAATTTTAGAGGCATTTGAAAAACTCTTTAAATAAGTTTGCTCTAATCCTCCAAATTTAACTTCTTTAGTTGCGCTAAAAGCTTCACTAACTGACTTAAAACGTAGCTCATTATTTTCTAAACGTTCTAATCCTATTTTATTAAGATATTTACGTATAAAGTAAAAAATAAAACCATAAATTCCAACAAGTGAGAATCCAACTACCATTGCGAGTTTTGGGTCAACTATTATTAATAACGTTATAAGTGCAATTATAACCATTCCTTGCGCGATTAGTTCCATCAGAGGTCTCATTCCATTTCTATTAACTAGTTGAACTTCTGATAAAATAGTTTTTCCTAAATCAGCACTATGACGATTTAAAAACCAACTATAAGGCTGTTGCAAATATCCTTCCACTAATCTTTTTCCAACACTATATTCACGCATCTCAACGAATAGGAGTTGTGCATAAGTTGTGAGTGCTTTAAAAATAAGTGAAAAAACTAATACTGCAAATGCTAGGACCCCTAAAGCAAAAAGAAATTGTTCATTATTTTCAACTCCAAATATACTTGAAGTTTGAAACATGAATTTTAAAACTATATTTGTTTCAATTATTCCAGGATTTGTAAGAACTGTCATAAAGGGCAATATTGAAGCTACTCCCATCACATCTAGTAATGCCATTATTATAATCATTATTAATAATAAACCTAAACGTTTACGCTCATAAGCAGTAAGTAGAAATAATAGTTTTTTTAAAGTTTGCATCAAGTTTTATTAAAAATTGAATGGAGTAAACTGTATAAGTTATTTTTTATAATCCAAATTAATTTAATTAAATATCTCAAATACAATTAGGTTTAAAAATTTAATCTTTATAATATTCAATATACCATTTAATAAATTGATCAATACCGTCTTTAAAATCAGTTTTTGGGCTGTAATTTGTTAATTCTTTGATAAGAGATGAGTCAGCCCATGTTACAGGAACATCTCCTTTTTGCATTGGCATATAATTTCGAATTGCTTTTTTACCAAGATTTTCCTCAATTGCCTCTATAAAATCAAGTAATCTTATTTTATTTGAATTACCGATATTAACAACTCTATACGGTGCAACAGGAGATAAACTATCTAAATTAGAAATATTACTTTCATTTGATGGAATTGTATCAATTAATAATCTTATTCCATTAATTAAATCATCAACGTAAGTAAAATCTCGATACATCTCACCATTATTATAAATATCAATTGGTTGATTATTAATTATTGCAGATACATATTTAAATAAAGCCATATCTGGTCTTCCCCATGGTCCATAAACTGTAAAAAAACGAAACATAGTAGTCGGTATTTTCCACAAGTGTGCATAAGAATGTGCCATATTTTCATTGGCTTTTTTAGTAGCTGCATAAATTGTAAGCTGAGTTTCAGTTTTTTCTGTTTCGGTAAAAGGCATCTTTAAATTTGCGCCATAAACTGAGGATGAAGAAGACATTAATAGATGCTTAACTTTAAGTTTACGTGCTACTTCCATCACATTAAATGTGCCTACAATATTAGAATTAATATAAGCGCGTGGATTTTCTAAACTATAACGAACGCCTGCTTGAGCAGCAAGATGAATAATAATATCTGGTTGAAATTTATTAGCTATTTCATCAAGTTTATTATTGTCTTCAAGCATGCCTTCAGTTGCAGAGAAATTTGAGTTTTTTAGTAAAATATTATGACGTTCTTGTTTTAAAGTTTTATCATAGTAATCCGTTATACCATCATAGCCTAGTACTTTAAAACCTTCGCCTAGTAATTGTCTAGCTAAGTGAAAACCAATAAATCCAGCAGTTCCTGTTATTAAAACTTTCATATCAAAATAATTTATTGATTATATATTTACTCAATTTAGCATTAAAACTTGATTTCACAAATTATCATTTTATTTTACAAGTTATTAGCAATCCATTTATGAAATTGATGAGTTGGTGTATCCATAATTGGTGAAAAATTACCACCATTATAAATGGGAGAACCTCTCCCCTCCTGCATTCCCTCAATGGCAATTACATCTTCCAACATAACATCTTTCCAAAATCTTAAATTTTCTTTTCTTAATTCTTTAAGCTCTTCGCCGTTAGCACTATTATCACCAACATAATACATTTGCATATGCTCTCTAGTTTTATTTTTCGCAAGTGGTTCTAGCCAAAATACATAGAAATGATCTAAGTGCAAACCAATCATTACATTTGGAAAAAGAGCAATATATTCAGATTTTTTTAGTGAATTTTTTTCCCAATTCTTAAATGTATCAAATTTCTTATTTCCTTTTACAGGTTGTTCGTATTTTTTACTCCCTTGTCCTGCAAATCGGTTTGGTAATCCTTGAATATGATAATGATCATTAATATTTGATACTTTATTTAATTCTGGATGAATAGTAGGTAAATGATAACTTTCACAGTAATTCTCAATTGCAAACTTCCAATTACATTTAACTTCTAAATCAAAAGAACCATGATCTTTAGAATGAACTAACAATTTTTG
>MDTG01377515.1_pt1 | contig 10813 bp, 13 predicted proteins | sample 811421 | NCBI WGS metagenome assembly MDTG01 (sample SAMN05326645, study PRJNA326480) | marine metagenome | isolation source: seawater | place: Pacific Ocean: South East | collected 2011 | reverse complement strand
TTCAAAAAATCAAAATTAAACAGAACTTTTGTTTCTGTAATCCCCAATTAAATCTATAAATAACTTAAGTTATTTATATTATACCGACAATGAAATTTTTAGATCAAGCAAAAATATATATCAAAGCTGGCAAAGGTGGGTCTGGTTCTGCTAGTTTTAGAAGAGAAAAATTTATCGAATATGGTGGGCCTGATGGAGGTGACGGTGGAAACGGTGGATCAATTATCGTGGAGTCAGATAGAAACTTAAATACTTTGATTGATTTTAGATATGCTCAACACTTTAAAGCACAACATGGTAAATCGGGAAGTAAAAGAAATAAAACTGGGGCTAATGGTAAAGATTTAATTTTAAAAGTCCCAGTAGGAACTCAAATATATGAAGAGGATAATAATACTTTAATTTATGATTTTACAAAAAATAAAGAAAAATATCTTGTTGCTACAGGTGGAAAGGGAGGTCTTGGCAATGTTAGATTTAAAAGCTCAACCAATAGAGCTCCAAAAAAAAAACTAACGGTAAAATTGGAGAAGAATTTTGGGTATGGCTTCAATTAAAAGTTATTGCAGATATTGGTATCATAGGTAAACCTAATGCTGGGAAATCTAGTTTACTGGCTGCATTAACAAGAGCTAAACCAAAAATAGCTAACTATCCTTTTACAACAATAAACCCCAATTTAGGTGTTGCATATTACGATGGTAAAGAGGTGACTTTAGCAGATATACCTGGTTTAGTTGAAGGAGCTCACAAAGGAATAGGCTTAGGGGATAAATTTCTAAGGCACATAGAAAGATGTAAAGTTTTACTGCATCTTATAGATATTTCAGAGGAAGATTTGATTAGTGTTTACAAAAAGATAAAGTTTGAATTATCAACTTATGATAAAAACTTAATAAAAAAGAAAGAAATTATTTTTTTTAATAAATCGGATTTACTTAATGATGAAGAAATAAATAAAAAAATTAATGAATTTAAAAAAAAAATCAAATCTAATTATGAAATTATTTCAGTTTTTTCAAATAAAGATATTCAAAAAATTAAAAAATTACTTGTAGAAAATGCTAATTGAAAATTCAAAAAAAATTGTTTTAAAACTTGGCTCTTCAACTGTTGTGGATAGCAAAGGGGCGTTTAAAAAGAAATGGGTATCTTCTCTAATCAAAGATTTAAAAAAGTACGGTAAAAATAAAAATTTTGTAATTGTATCATCTGGAGCAATAGCGCTTGGCCAAAAATATCTTAAAATTAAGAAGAAAAAAATAAAACTTGAAATGTCTCAAGCAATTGCAGCAATAGGACAAATCCATTTAGCTGGTGAATTTCAAAAATTATTTGATAAATTTAAAATCAAAACTGGTCAGATCCTCATAAGCCCAGATGATACTGAACAAAGGAGGAGGGCAATAAACGTGAGGAGAACTTTTGATAATTTATTTAAACTAAATGCAATACCAATTGTAAATGAAAATGACTCTACTGCAACAGCAGAGATTAAATATGGTGATAATGACAGACTGGCTGCAAGAGTTGCTCAAATAATTGGGGCAGATATTTTAATAATTTTTTCTGATGTGGATGGCTTGTATGACAAATCTAAAAACAAAAAAATCTTAAAAAATATTGAATATATAGATGATAAAATAACTTCACTTATTGAAAAAACAAAAAATATTTACGGTTCTGGGGGAATTATCACAAAATTAGATGCGGCAAAAATTTGTATGAATTCTGGATGCCATATGTTCATAGCAAATGGAGGAAAAAATAATCCTATTTCTAATATGATAATGAATGAAAAATTTACCCATTTTTTTCCCAAAGTTTCAAGCTTAGACGCAAAGAAAAAATGGATAATTGGATCTTTAAACTCAAATGGAACAATTAAAATTGATGATGGCGCTTCAAAAGCTTTACGTAATGGTAAAAGTTTATTAGCAGCAGGAGTGACTAGGATTAACGGATTTTTTAATAAAGGTGAAAATGTTTTAATTTTAGATCAAAATAATAATCAATTAGCTAGAGGTTTGTCATCCTTTAGTTCAGAGGAAATAAATAAGATTAAAGGTAAACAAAGCAAAGAAATTGAAAAAATTTTGGGATATTTGAGTAAATCTGAAATAATTCACAAAGATGATATGGTATTATTATAAATGAGCTATTTAGAAAATATTGGAAAAAAAGCTAAACGAGCGTTTGAAGATCTTAAAAATGTAAAACATACAAAAATTAAAAAGGTTTTAGAAGATTATAATAAATCTCTACTTAAAAATAAAAAAAAAATTATCAAGGAAAATCTCGAAGATGTAAAAAATGTAAAAAGAAAGCATCTTGTTGATAGGTTAATATTAAATGACAAACGTATAGAAGGTATGAGACAATCGATAAACGAGATAACAAAATTTAAAGATCCTATTGGTCAAGTTCTTGAACAATGGCAAAGACCAAATAAGTTAAGAATAAAAAAAATTTCAACACCAATTGGAGTTATTGGTGTTATTTATGAAAGTAGACCTAATGTGACTGCCGACGTGGCAGCTCTATGTCTTAAATCAGGAAACTGTTCAATATTGAGAGGTGGATCCGAGGCTTTTAATTCAAATAGACTTTTAGCAAATCTTTTTAGAGAAGTTTTGAAGAAAAATAATATCAATAAAAATTGCGTTCAATTTATAGAAAATAAAAATAGAAAAATTGTAAACGATATTTTATCTAAAATGAGTGCATACATTGATGTAATTGTTCCAAGAGGTGGTAAAGGATTGGTGGCTAAAGTGCAAAAATTTTCAAATGTGCATGTTATTGGTCATCTTGAAGGCCTTTGTCATATATATTTAGACAAATCAGCAAATATTAATATGGCAAAAAAATTAATCGTGAATGCAAAAATGAGAAGAACCAGCATCTGCGGAGCAGTGGAGACACTTTTAATTGATGAAAAAGCAGTTATTTCGCATGCAAAAGAAATAATTCAATCACTAATTAACTCCGGTTGTGAGGTAAGAGTAGATTATAAGATAAATCAATTGTTTAAAGGTAAGCTTAAAAATGCAAAAGAACAAGATTGGAAAACTGAATACTTAGACTCTATTATATCAATAAAAACTGTAAAAAATATAAAAGAAGGAATTAACCACATTTTAAAATACGGTACGATGCATACAGATAGTATAATTACAAATAATAAAAAAAATGCACAATTATTTTTAAATGGAGTTAATAGTTCAATTGCGATGCATAATGTTTCAACGCAATTCGCTGATGGAGGAGAATTTGGCTTCGGGGGAGAAATAGGAATTTCTACAAATAAGCTTCCACCGAGAGGACCGGTTGGAATTAATCAATTAACATCTTATAAATATTTAGTTACTGGTAAAGGAATTATCAGACCATAATAGATGGTAAGATCTTCTAATAAATCTTTTGGGATACTAGGTGGTAGTTTTGACCCTGCTCATAAAGGGCACTTGACAATATCCAAAATAGCAATAAAGAAGTTAAAATTAGATAAAGTTTTATGGGTTGTTACAAAACAAAATCCTTTTAAGGGTAAAACGCTTTACTCTCTTCCTCAAAGGTTAGCAAAAGCAAAAAAAATAACAAAAAATACAAAAAAAATTCGAGTTGTTCATTTTGAAGAGGATATTTGCTCTTCAAGAAGCATCGACGCTATTAATTATTTAATTCATAAAAAAAAACTGAAAAATATCTATTTTATTATCGGATCTGATAATTTGATTAAATTTCATAAGTGGAAAAGTTGGAAAAAAATAGTAAAATTAACAAAATTAATTGTGTTTTCTAGAAGCGGATATGATAGAAAAAGTAAGAAATCAACAGTGGCTAAATTTTTAAAAAATAAAATTATTTTTATAAATAATAAACCAATACCAATCTCTTCAACTAAATTAAGATATAGAGTTAAAATTAAAAATTGATGAAAATTACTGAGATAAAAAACAATATAGAAAAAATTCTTGATAACAACAAAGCTCAAAATATATCATCTATCGACTTAAAAAATAAATCTTACATTGCTGATTACATGATAATAGCGTCTGGGACATCCTCTCGTCATTTACAGGCGTTATCTGAAATACTTGTGATACAATTAAAAAAATTAGGAATAGACAACTGTCGTATTGAAGGAAAAGATAGCAGTGATTGGAAATTAGTTGATGCGCACGACGTCATTGTTCATATATTTCATCCAGAAAAAAGAGAGTTTTACGATCTAGAAAAAATGTGGTCTGAAGAAATTCCAAAAGAAAAAGCAATGATATGAAAAAAATTATAATCTTATCTTTACTCATTTTTAATTTTTTAAGCTCTTCTACTTTTTCAAAAAATGAACTCTACGAAAAAATTGATCTTTTTGGAGAAGTACTAGAAAATATAAAAGAAGATTATGTAGATGACATTGATGAGTCCGAAATTATGGACTCAGCAATAAATGGAGTTTTGCAATCGTTGGATCCTTACTCTGCGTATATGAGTCCTGAATTGTTTAATGAAATGCAAACTGATACCAAAGGAGAATTTGGTGGGTTGGGAATTGAAATCGGCATGGAGGCTGGGGTTGTTAAAGTTATTACTCCAATTGATGATACACCAGCAGAGCAAGCTGGAATAAAAGCTGGTGATTACATTGTGAAAATTGGCAAAGACCAAGTACAAGGAAAATCTTTGATGGAAGCTGTAAAATTAATGCGGGGACCAGTTGGCACACCAATTAATCTGACTATTAGAAGAAAGAATGTTAAAAAACCCTTAGAATTTAAAATTATAAGAAGAATTATAGAAGTTAAATCCGTTAATTCTAAAGTTATAAGTAAAGAAAAAAATATTGGCTATTTAAGACTTAAATCTTTTAATGAAAATAGTGACAGCCAATTTTTAAAATCGATTAAAAAATTTGAAAAAAATCAAAATATAAAAGGTTATGTCGTTGATTTAAGAAATAATCCCGGCGGTTTACTTACTCAAGCAATTAACATAACTGATCTTTTTTTAGATGACGGAGAAATAGTATCAACAAAAGGTCGTAAAATTTCTGAAACAAGAAAATTCTTTGCAAAGAAAGGTGACGAGATAAATGGAAAGCCATTAATTGTTCTAATAAACAATGGCTCGGCATCTGCTGCAGAAATTTTTGCTGGTGCTTTAAAGGATCATAAAAGAGCTATCATTCTAGGTGAAAACTCATACGGCAAAGGTTCGGTTCAATCAATAATACCTTTAAGAAATGGGGGTGGTATAAGACTTACAATTTCAAAATATTATCTTCCATCTGGTAAATCTATATCAGAAGTGGGGGTGACACCTGATATTTTAGTTGAAGAAGTTGATGATGATTTTAAAATTGATACGGAAAAAGATAACCAACTCAATTACGCAATAAAACTATTCAATTCTTAAATATGATTAAGTATGAACTTCCTATGCGTATTGGTATAGGGGTAATTATTTTAAATAATAACAATCAAGTTTTTGTAGGAAAAAGGAAAGATAATCCTGGTAATAACTGGCAAATGCCTCAAGGTGGTGTTGAAAATGGTGAAAAATTTATTGTTGCGATGAAAAGAGAACTTCTTGAAGAAACAAGTATAAAAAATATTAAGATACTCAAAGAAATAGATCGCATGTACGAATATATGTTACCTGAAAATTTGATTGGAATTATTTGGAAAGGTAAATTTAAAGGACAGAGGCAAAAGTGGTTTCTTACTAGATTTGTAGGACTAGATAATGAGATTAATATAGAGACAAAACATCCCGAGTTTATAGATTGGAAATGGATCGAACCTAAAAAATTGCCTGAAGTAATTGTTAGTTTTAAAAAAAATTTATATGTTAATTTACTTAAAGAAATTAATCTATTTATTGGCTAATTTCATTTAATGTATCTATCTTGTAAGATGTTATATACTTTTCTTTATCAGAGGAATTTTTATCATTAAGTTTTTTCTGTGCTTCCTGAAGTAAATTTTCAACTGAAGATTTATCAAAATTTTTTAAATCTTTAACAGTTGATGTTAATATTAAAAGATTATTACTAGAAAATTCTACAGTTCCTTCTTCAACATAAAATTTTTTTTCTTCTTCATCATTAATAACAATAAACCCAGGTCTTAAAAATGTTATTAAAGGTATATGATCAACCAAAATACCCATTTGTCCCTCATATGAAGGAATTATTACCTCTACAGCTTCCGATTTTAAGATTATTCTGTCTGGAGTAATAATCTCAACAGTAAATTTCTCGGACATTATTTGCCTTCTTTAGAAAGCTTTTCTGCTTTCGAAATTACTTCCTCAATGCCTCCAACCATATAAAAAGCAGCTTCGGGCAAATGATCATATTCCCCTTTGCAAATTGCATCGAATCCCTTAATTGTATCATTTAAATCTACTAGTTTTCCAGGCGAACCTGTGAATACCTCAGCAACGAAAAAGGGTTGAGAGAGGAATCTTTGTATTTTTCTTGCTCTGGCAACTGTAAGTTTATCTTCCTCAGAAAGTTCGTCCATTCCTAGAATAGCGATAATATCTTGAAGAGATTTATAAGCTTGTAAAATTCTCTGAACATCTCGAGCTACTCTATAATGCTCTTCACCTACAACTCTTGGGTCTAAGATCCTAGAAGTCGAGTCTAACGGATCAACAGCTGGATATATTCCAATTTCTGCAATTTGTCTTGATAATACCGTGGTAGCATCTAGGTGAGAAAATGATGTAGCTGGTGCAGGATCTGTTAAATCATCTGCAGGAACGTATATAGCTTGCACAGAAGTAATTGATCCCTTGTCTGTAGAAGTAATTCTCTCTTGCAAATTACCCATATCAGTTGCTAATGTTGGTTGGTATCCAACTGCTGAAGGTATTCTTCCTAGTAATGCTGATACTTCAGACCCTGCTTGAGTAAATCTAAAAATATTATCAACAAAAAACAAAACATCTTGTCCTTCTTTATCTCTAAAATATTCTGCAACTGTTAATCCTGTTAATGCAACTCTGGCTCTGGCCCCCGGGGGTTCATTCATTTGTCCGTAAACTAGAGCTGCTTTTGATCCTTTTCCATCTGTTTTTATTACTCCTGACTCAATCATTTCATGGTACAAATCATTTCCTTCTCTAGTTCTTTCACCTACTCCTGCAAATACTGAAAATCCACCGTGTGCTTTTGCTATATTGTTGATTAATTCCATAATTGTAACTGTTTTTCCAACCCCTGCTCCTCCAAATAAACCTATCTTACCTCCTTTAGCGTATGGAGCTAGAAGATCGATAACTTTTATTCCAGTTACCAATTGTTCAGTTTCAGTTGCTTGGTCTGTAAATTTAGGGGCTGCTCTATGGATCGGCCATTTTTCTTTCGTTTTTACTTCACCTTTTTCGTCAATAGACTCGCCTACAACATTGATAATTCTTCCTAACGTTTCAGGGCCTACAGGCACGCTTATTGGCGCACCAGTGTTTATTACTTCGTCTCCACGTTTTAATCCCTCTGTTGCATCCATTGCAATAGTTCGAACACTATTTTCTCCTAAGTGTTGAGCAACTTCTAAAATTAATCTATTACCTGAACTGTTTACCTCTAATGCTGTATAAATTTCTGGTAAATCAGTGTCAAAATTTACATCGACTACAGCTCCAATAATTTGCGTTATCTTTCCTTTCTTATTCATTATTATAAACTTTCTGCTCCCGATATAATTTCTATTAATTCTTTAGTGATAGAAGCTTGACGGCTTCTGTTATAATTAATCGTAAGTTTATCAACTAAATCTCCAGCATTTCTTGTTGCGTTGTCCATTGCAGTCATTCTTGACCCTTGTTCACTCGCAGCATTTTCTAATAAAGCCTTAAATACTTGAGTTGAAATATTTTTAGGTAATAAATCCTCTAAAATTTCGTCTTCATCAGGTTCAAACTCGTATGAAAAATCTTCACCATTATTTTCATTTATATTTTTTATTTCTGCTGGGATTATTTGTTGGGCCTGTGGGATTTGTGTTATTACATTTTTAAAATTATTATAATATATTATACATTTATCAAATTCATTTTGGTTAAAAAGAGATAAAATCTCATTCCCTACTTCGTCTGCTTCGTTAAACGTGATATTTTTTTTTTCTTTAAAGGTAAACTTTTTAATAACGTATTTTCCATACTCTCTTCTTATTTGATCGTGTCCTTTTGAACCAACAGTAATAATTTTAAGTTCTTTTCCTTCTGTTAAAATTTTTTTAAAATTAGTTTTAGCTAATTTACATATATTTGAATTAAATCCTCCACATAAACCTCTGTCTGCAGTTAACACCACGCACAAATATTTTTTATCCTCTCCTGTTCCAACTAAAAGCTTTGGAGCATTCTGAGGGTCATTTATAGATTTTGTTAAGTTTAAAATTATATTTTGCATTTTTTGACTGTATGGTCTACCTTTCTCAGCACTTTCCTGAGCTTTTCGTAATTTTGCTGCTGCTACCATTTTCATGGCTTTAGTAATTTTTTGTGTAGACTTTACACTTTTAATTCTTTTTTTTAGATCATCTAAACTAGGCATTATCTACTTTTTATATTCCTCTATGACTTTTTTTAATGAATTTTCTGTATCTTCCTCTAATTTTCCGGAAGATTGAATTGCATCTATTATTTCTGGTTTATCAGATTTAATTTTTTCTATTATATCTTTCTCAAACTTTTTAATTTTATCTTGTTCAACATCGTCTAAATAGCCATTTACACCAGCAAATACTGATATAACCTGCTCTGCAACTGTCATGGGAGAGTATTGATCTTGTTTTAAAAGTTCAGTTAATTTTGCTCCACGATTTAATAACTGTTGTGTTGAAGCATCCAAATCTGATCCAAATTGAGCAAACGCCGCCATTTCTCTATACTGAGCAAGTTCTAGCTTAATTGAACCTGCAACTTTTTTCATTGCTTTAGTTTGAGCGGCAGATCCAACTCTTGATACAGATAAACCTACATTTACTGCTGGTCTTATCCCTTGGTTAAATAATTCAGTTTCTAAAAATATTTGCCCGTCTGTTATTGAAATTACATTAGTAGGAATGTAAGCTGAAACGTCTCCAGCTTGAGTTTCAATAATTGGTAAAGCTGTCAATGATCCACCACCATTAGCATCGCTTAGTTTTGCTGATCTTTCTAAAAGCCTGCTGTGTAAATAAAATACATCCCCAGGGTAAGCTTCTCTTCCTGGAGGTCGTCTAAGTAAAAGAGACATTTGTCTGTAAGCTACAGCTTGTTTTGATAGGTCATCATAAACAATTAAGGCATGCATCCCATTGTCTCTAAAATATTCTCCAATAGTACAACCGGTATAAGGAGCCAAAAACTGAAGTGGCGCTGAGTCTGACGCTGTTGCAGCAACAATTGTTGTATATTTTAGTGCTCCAGCTTCTTCTAAAGTTTTTGTTATTTGAGCTACTGTTGAACGCTTTTGTCCAATAGCAACATAAACACAATATAGTTTTTTCTTTTCATCAGAAGACTCGTTTATTTTCTTTTGATTGATGATTGCATCTATGGCAACTGCAGTTTTACCTGTTTGCCTGTCACCGATAATTAATTCTCTTTGTCCTCTTCCCACTGGAATGAGCGAGTCGATTGATTTTAATCCTGTTTGCATTGGTTCGCTTACTGATTGCCTGGGAATTATTCCTGGAGCTTTTACTTCAACCCTTTTTCTTTCTTTAGTAGATATAGCTCCCTTTCCATCAATCGGATTTCCTAAACCGTCAACAACTCTTCCTAAAAGTTCTTTACCTACTGGAGAGTCAACTATTGAATTTGTTCTTTTAATTGTGTCACCCTCTTTGATTTTTCTATCATCTCCAAAGATTACAACTCCAACGTTGTCATTTTCTAAGTTTAGTGCCATACCTTTAGAGCCATCTTCAAATTCAACCATTTCTCCAGCTTGTACATTATCCAAACCATATACACGCGCAATTCCGTCTCCAACAGATAGAACTTTTCCAATTTCAGAAACTTCGGCTTTTTCGCCAAAATTTTTAATTTGCTCTTTAAGCAGTTTAGTTACTTCTGAAGGATTAATAGACATATTAACTTTCTAACATTTTCTGTTCATATTTCTTTAATTTATTTTTAATTGAGGTGTCAATCATAAAACTTCCGAGTTGAATTTTTAATCCTCCAATTAATTCTTTATCAACTTTGTAGTCAAATTTTATAGTTGAACCCATTGAAGATGATAAATCTTTGCTAATGTTTTCAATTTCAATTTTAGATAATTCTTTTGAGGAAATTAATGATGCTTTGACTTCACCTCTTTTTTGAGAACATAACTTCAAAAAACTATCAATTATTTTTTCTATGAAAAATATTCTTCTTTTCTCTATTAATAAAAAAATAAAATTTTTTAAGTTTTTTGAGAAATTCATTTTTTCAGCTAACAATTGTGTTACATTATTTTGATCATCTTTATTTTGTGTCGGATTATGAACAAAGTTTTTTATTTCTAAACTGCTATTTAAAAGAGTTTGAAGATTTATTATATCTTTCTCTATTTTTTCTAAATCATTAGTTTCTTTGGCAACTTCGAAAAGGGCACGAGAGTATCTTTCTGAGGTTTCTGTTGAGAAAGATTTATTTGTACTCATTTTTGTATGAAATTATTATGAAATAATGAGCGTTTCGTATCACAAGAGTTTATGTTGATCAAGTTACCAATTTCGAGATTATCCAAAATTTACAGGATCAACATCAACCGTAAGTTTAATTTTATTTGAAATTTTCAAGGAATTTAGAAGCTTTGAAACTA
>MDTG01309708.1_pt1 | contig 10813 bp, 10 predicted proteins | sample 811421 | NCBI WGS metagenome assembly MDTG01 (sample SAMN05326645, study PRJNA326480) | marine metagenome | isolation source: seawater | place: Pacific Ocean: South East | collected 2011 | reverse complement strand
TAAATTCATAATCACATTGCAGTTTTTTCAATATTTTATGAACGTCCACAGTCAATAAACCGTGTTTATAGGTTCTGTCTGTTATTATCTTTAATAATATCTTTCCCTTAAATTTTTCTAAAACAGGTGCAATTGTTAATAAATGTTTTGCTGTAACTCCCATTCCTTCCCAAACTAAAACTAGTGGATGATTATTGGTATATTCTGTTTTCTTTATAGTTATTTCTTCTTCAAAAAAATCAAAAGGAATATATACATTTGAATTGAACTGTGAAATATACTCTTTAGCACTTTTGGTTGGACACACAACAATATCAGCGCATTTGAACATTTCATGATAGACATCGTTGTAATAAAAATAGAATTTGCTTTCTCGTCCTGAAATAAATCGACTAAAGCCTCTTCCTAGATTCCACCATAAATTTTTATTGAAAAAGAAACAGTTGTTTATATCAAATATAAGAATGGTCCTAGGATGGGATTTCTTATAGTCAATCCAATCAGATATATTAGCTATAGTAGTAATGTAAAGAATATCGTAGTCTTTATCTAATTGACAGATTTCCCAGTTTAACTGTTTCTGATTTGCATAACATATAAAACGTCTTTTATCCCCAGCTGTTGTAAAATTTTGATCAACAGGAGTATAGCCAATAGTTTTTGATCTCAATTCGTTGTAAGACATATTCATATTAACAAATCGAATGATACACCATATCACCCAACATATTTTAAATTACCCATTACCTCTATCGCAAGAATTTTCATATTCCTAAAATTGATGAAATTTAAGTTTAAGCATTTAATCAATATGATTATTCTTATCATTAAGGAGCCTCTTGTTTAAATATTTTATTTTTGCAGTTAATATAAACAAATAATTTACTAACTTATATTTTTGCAGTTAAGAAAAATCACAAAATGTTAAAAATTAAAATTCCGTGGCAACTGAAAATAATTTTAAAAATAATCTTAGCTAGATTGCCCTTTAATATTCATACTTTTTGGAGAAACCTGGGTATGTTTAGGCATGGAAATATGGATAGTACTTCTTATGTTATATCAAATTTTTTTGACTTACTTAATCACGCCACATTAAATGCTAAAGAGTGTGACGGATTGAGTTTTCTTGAAGTTGGTGCAGGGGACAGTATCGGCTCTGGAGTTGTGGCAAGTACTTTTGGGATGAAACCTTACATAATTGATGTAGATGCTTTTGCAACAAAAGATATAGAATTCTACAAAAATATAATTGTTGAACTTAAGAATCCTATCTCAGATATTTCTCCAAATGATTTAATATCTTATGAGCAAATGATAAAAAAACTAGATATTACATATTTGACTGATGGAACTTCAAGTTTTGAAAAGATAGACGACAACTCAATAAATATAATTATCTCTCAAGCATGTTTGGAGCATGTAAGAAAAAAAGAATTTAAATTTTTTGTAAATGAAAATTATAGAGTTTGTAAAAAAGGAGCATTAAGCATTCATTCAATTGATTTCAAAGATCATCTTGAATATAGCTTAAATAATCTTAGATTTTCTGAGAGTTTTTGGGAGAGCGAATTTATTTCGCGTTCTGGTTTCTATACTAATAGATTAAGATATTGTGACATGAAAGAAATTTTTTTGAAATCTGGTTTTGAAATTATAAAAGAAGATTTAAGCTCATGGAATGAATTACCTTTAAGAAAGACAAGGTTGAATACAGACTTTATTGATTATAATGAATCTGATCTATTGGTTAAAGAGGCCATAGTTGTTTTAAGAAAAAATTGAATTTATTCAATAACATATGAATACTCAAACAATTAAAATTGTTTTTTGTGCAAACAGTTCTTGGTATTTATATAATTTTAGAAAATCAACTATCCAAGAATTTATTTCAGCAGGGTATGATATTTATTGCATAGCCCCTGAAGATGATTATTCTAAAAACTTAGAAAGTATGGGTGTTACTTTTTCAAGCTTTAAATTTCATTCAAACAGTTTAAATCCATTCAAAGAAATAATTACTCTTTTAAATTTGATAAAAATCTATCTCAAAATTAGACAAGATTATACATTTAACTTTACTCCTAAAATGAACATTTATAGCTCACTTGCTGCGCAATTAGTTAATTCAAAAATTATCAATAATATATCTGGACTAGGCTCAGCATTTTTGAAAAAATCAATATTCTCCTTTTTTATTATGCTGCTTTATAGAATCTCAAATCTGAAAGTTAAAAAAATTTTTTTTCAAAATAAAAAAGATATGAATCTTTTTTTAGAAAAGAATATTGTCCATGATTCAAAATGCGAGCTCATAAATGGATCAGGTGTAGATCTTAATGAATTTTACTTTTCAGAAATGACCAATGGCAATACTATTAGATTTATTTTAATGTGTAGACTTATTAAAGAAAAAGGAGTGTATCTTTTTGCAGAAGCAGCAAAAGAACTTAAAAAGGAATTTCCAAAAAAGCTTGAATTTGTTATTGCTGGATTCATCGACAAACAAAAAAAAGATGCGGTTACTATAGATCAGATTAATGAATGGCAGAAAGATGGCATATTAAATTACTTAGGGCCACTTGAAGATGTTAAAAATGAACTGTCTAAATCACATTGTGCGGTACTGCCAACTTTTTATCCAGAGGGGCTTCCAAAGTTTTTATTAGAATCAGCTGCTATGGGTAAAATCATTGTTGCTTCCAATTCACCAGGATGTTCTGAAGTTGTGGATGATGACATTAATGGTTACCTTTGCGAACCTCAATCATTAACTAGTCTTACGAACAGCTTAAAAAAAGTCATCAAACTTTCAAGCAAGGAAAGAAATGAAATGTCTATTAGAAGTAGATTGAAAGCAGAAAAAATGTTCAGTGATAAAGTTATCATTGGAAAGTATCTGGACTGTATTTAAAATTATTAAGTCCTATAATATTTTTATGAAAGTTGTTGTTGTAAGCGGAGGATTCGATCCAATACATTCTGGACATATTGCTTATTTAAGTGAAGCAAAAAAAATAGGTGATAAATTGATTGTTGCTCTTAATAGTGATGAATGGCTGTCTGCAAAAAAAGGAAAAAATTTTATGCCATTTGATGAAAGAAAAATTATCATAGAAAATCTTACTATGGTCGATGAGGTAATTGGTTTTAAAGATGACGATAAGGGCAGTTGCATAAATGCTCTTGAAAGAATTCTTAAAAAATTTAAAAATGATGAAATCATTTTTTGTAATGGAGGTGACAGGAATAAAGATAATATTCCAGAAATGGAATTAAATGGAGTTAAGTTTTTATTTGGAGTTGGAGGTGATAGCAAGATTAATTCTTCTAGTAATATTCTAAAGGATTACTTCTTTGGAAGTGAAAATAGAATTTGGGGCAAATTTTATAATTTATTTATCGATGATAATGTAAAAGTGAAGGAATTAATTCTTGATCAAGGAAAAGGTATAAGCTTTCAAAAACACTTATTCAGAAGTGAGATCTGGTTTGTTTCCGCAGGAAAATGTAAAATAAAATATAGCCAAGATGATCCAGACAATTATGATGAAATCATTCTAAACAAGAATGATAACTTTATTATAAAGAAAAATTCATGGCATCAACTAATAAATGATTTTAATGAACCTTGTCATATAATTGAGATTCAGTATGGCGAAAAGATGTCAGAGGACGATATCGAAAGGCTTTATTTTTACGAGGGAAATGAAGATAAAAAATGACAATTGATATAAAAAATCTACCTAACCTGAAACCATATTCTATTTTCAAAAACTTTTATAATCTCGCTATTGAGAATAATCAAAAATATGTTGAAGCGATTTCAATTAGCTCATTCAATAAAGATATTGATGAAGTTCAATCGAGAATGGTTAATTTAAAATATATTCAAAACGAAGAGTGGATATTTTTTAGCAATTACTTATCACCAAAGTCAAAAAGCTTTGAAACACATGATCAAATAGCAGCAACTTTTTATTGGAACTCCATAAATACTCAAATAAGAGTCAAAGCAAAAATAAAAAAAACATCCAGAGAGTTTTCTGATAGTCATTATCTCTCAAGAGCAATTGAAAAAAATGCATTAGCAATAAGTTCAAATCAATCAAATAGAATCAATAGCTATCAAGAGGTTGTTGATAACTATGATTTAGCTCTTAAAAATTATGAAAATGAGTCAAAAAGACCTGAATATTGGGGAGGGTTTTCATTCACACCATACTATTTTGAATTTTGGGAAGGAAATGAATATAGAATAAATAAAAGAGAAGTATTTTCACTAAAAGGTAATGATTGGGAAAATTTCTTGTTACAACCATAAAAAATATATTTACGAAATAATTCAATTAGTTTAAAATCCTCACGAATTATGAATAAAACAATCTTTTTGCTTATCACAGTATAGATACCTTGTTAAATCCTTCCTGTATTAAAAAAAACCTCTATATAGTTTTCAATCTTCTTAAAAGGTAAATATCATAGCTACTAAGAAAAATCTTAATCCTATCAATAACAATATTAAGGCATCTGAAGTAATGTTAATAGATAAAAATGGAGATAAAAAAGGAGTTGTTCCAATAGATGAAGCCCTTAAAATGGCAAATAATGAATCTCTTGATTTAGTTCAGGTATCTCCGAGTAACTCTGATCCAGTTGTTTGTAAATTATTAGATTATGGTAAGCATCTCTTTTATAAGAAAAAAAGTATCTCTTCTTCTAAAGTAAAAATTAAAAGAAATACAACAAAAGAAATAAAATTCAGACCCTCTACAGATGTTGGGGACTATAATATCAAATTAAAAAAAATTAAAAGCTTTATTCTTGGAGGAGATAAGACTAAAATAAGCGTCCGTTTTAGAGGAAGAGAAATACTTAATAGTGATATTGGGCTTGGATTATTAAACAAACTAAGCGAAGAGTTATCTGAAATTGCCCAAGTAGACCAAGAACCTTCTCTTGAAGGTAGACAGCTATTAATGATTTTGTCACCACTAAAAAAGAAATAAAAAGATTGTAAACATGGGATATAAACTTAAGACACACTCGGGTGCTTCAAAACGCTTTAAAAAGACGGGTTCTTCTCTAAAAAGTAGAGGCGCTAACAGAAATCATATTCTTACAAAACAATCTACTAAGAGAAAAAGACATAATAGAGGCCTGACTAAGCTATCAGGAGTAGTTCTTAAAATGGCTTCTAAATTAGTAAATAGGTAACAAGATGCCAAGAGTAACAAAATCATTAACAGCTAAAACGAAACATAAAAAAGTTTTAAAAGCCACTAAGGGTTACTATGGAGCTAGAAGTAGACTTTATAAAACTGCGAAACAATCAAACATTAAATCATTGCAATATGCCTTTAGAGACCGAAAGAATAGAAAGCGTGATTTCAGATCTTTATGGATTTCAAGAATAAATGCTGGCTCCAGAGAACTTGGAGTTTCTTACTCAAAACTAATCAACTCTTTGTCTAGAAAAAATATTATTTTAGATAGGAAAATGTTATCTGATCTTGCTGTTTCAGATAATACAACCTTCAAAAAAGTTGTTGAAAAAGCTATTCAAAGCTGATCTCTGACTGAATGTCATCACCACGAGACATTAATCCGCCTGAATTATTAGAGGAATTAGGCACTTATCATCCCATCAATCAAATGAAAGACTCAATCATGAGTCTTTTAGTGACTTTTGGTTTTGAAATAGTTCATGGTCCTGAAATTGAGACTGAAGAATTCAATTTTGATATGTTGAATATTAAAAAGTCACATCCAGCTAGGCAAATGCATGACACCTTTTACGTGAATAAACAGTCTCATGTTTTAAGAACTCATACATCTCCAGTCCAAATAAGGGGCATGCTAGAAAAAAAACCACCTTTAGCATTTATATCAGGTGGAAAGGTTTACAGAAAAGATGATGATGCAACTCATCTGCCAATGTTTCATCAAGTTGAAGGTATTTATGTTGATGACGAGGTAAGCTTTTCTAATTTAAAAGATTTAATATTTAAGATTGTTCATGCTTTATTTGGTGAAGAAATAGAAATCAGGTTTAGGCCCTCATACTTTCCTTTTACTGAACCATCAGCTGAAGTGGATATATTGTCTAAGGATGGAAAGTGGCTTGAAATATTAGGATGTGGGATAGTTAATCCTGTAGTACTTGAAAATTGTGGAATTAACTCTTCAAAATTTAGTGGTCTTGCATTTGGTCTTGGTATAGAAAGAATTGCAATGCTGAAATACGATGTTCAAGATATAAGAGACTTTTATAAATCAAATTTAGATTTTCTATGTCAATTTAAATGAAATTATCATATCAACATCTAGTCAAAAAAATTCCTTCACAACCGAGTATTGAAGAAATTTCTGATAGGCTGTTTCAACTAGGACATGAAAATGAAATTGATGAAGAAATAATAGAGATTGAAATCACTCCAAATAGAGGTGATTGCCTATCATTGGATGGAATTTTAAGAGATTTAAATGTTTTTTATTCGATAGATTTTAAGAAGGATATATTTGAAGCAGAACTAAAACCAATTACATTCGAATTTAAAAATCTTGCTGTAAAAGATTGTTCTAAGATTTCTTTTATGATGATAGATATCGAACAAAAATGCACTGATTATAAAGGGGAATTAAAGGATTATTTCAATGATCTAAATATTAAAAAGAATAATTTCTTTACAGATATCTCTAACTACATTTCATATGAAACTGGTCAACCTACTCATTGCTACGATGCATCTGGCGTTAATGAATTATCACTCGAATATACTAATAGAATACAAAATTTTGAGACCCTTTTAGATCAAACTATTGAACTTCAAAAAGGTGAATTGGTCTTTAAGTCTGGAAATATTGTTTCTAATCTTGCTGGAATTGTTGGAAGTAAAAAAAGTGCATGTAATAAAAATACAAAGTCTGTAATTATTGAGTGTGCTTATTTTAACCCCGAGGCAATCATTGGAAAATCCATCAAATACGATATTAAATCAGATGCTGCGCATAAATTTGAAAGAGGAGTTGATTTCGATTGCCATGATTACGTTCTGAGGAGATTTGCTAAAATTGTTGATGATCACGCTGTTATAAAAAAGATAGAAATGTTCTCAAAAACCTATCAGGACAATAAAATAAATAGTATTAATCTTGATCATACAAGGATAAACAAAATTTTAGGAACAAAGATAAATCTTAAAGATTGTGAAAATCATTTATTAAAACTAGGATTTGAGATCAATAATGGTAATTTGACTGTTCCATCTTATAGAAATGATATTAAATCAATTAACGATGTATCGGAAGAAATTGCAAGAGTTATCGGGTATGACAATATTGATAAAAGCAATTTTAATATTTCATTTAATAAAGACATTTCTGCTAACAATATTGTTGAATCAACCTTGAGAAGAACACTTCATGATAATGGTTTTAGTGAAGTTATTAATTTCCCATTTGTTACTAATCAAAACGAAAAAACTGGAATTCAGATTGATAATCCACTTGATTCAAATAGAAAATTTTTAAGAACGAATCTAAAAGAATCGTTAATATCTAACCTCCTTTTTAATGAAAGAAGACAGAAAGATTCGATTAAGCTTTATGAAATATCTGATGTGTATTCTTTTACAGATGAACTTAAAGTTGATAAATTTGTTGGCATAATAGCGTCTGGCAAGGTCGGTAAAAATTATAAAGATTTCTCAAGAAAAATTGACAATGATTGGATGAAATCTTTTCTTAAAAAAAATTTTCCAGAAACAGATTTTCATATCTCTTACATATCTAGAGATACTTTAGATACAAAACTAAATTCTAAAATATGCTACGTTGAGCTTAAAATAGATTTGCTCGAAAAAAATCTAAATGCAGAGTCAGTAAATTTATCAGAGACTTACATAAAGTATCAGCCTATTTCAGAATTTCCATCCTCAATACGAGACCTTTCTTTTTCAATTAAAGATCCCAAGGATTATTACGAATTACAGAAGAAAATCTTAGAATTCAAACATAATCTTATTAAAGATATCTTTATCTTTGATTTTTATGAAAATAAAAAAAATAATGAAATCAAATTAGGATTTAGGTTCATTTTTCAATCAAACCAAAAAACTATAACTGAAATTGAGGTTAATGAAATAATTTCTGATATTATCAACTTAGCAATAAAAATAAATACTGTGGAAATACCAGGTCTTTAATTTATTTCGCTTCTACTTATAGTAATTAATTTTTTTTTCAACATTAAATGAAGTAATATAATGTAATGAAAAAATACATATTCGCATTTTTGTTAATATTATCAACAATAATTGGCGCACAGGAACTTGATGAATCTTTTTTAGATAGCCTGCCAAATAATATTAAAAAAGATATTGAAGAGCAAGCCAAAGAAAATACTGGAAATGAAGAACCCATTTACAGAAGCATTGAAAACCAAACTAAACTCGAAAAGCAACGTTTAGAGGATCTAAAAAAAAGATTGGAAGCTGACTTAGCTCTCTTGGAGGAAAAATTAAAAGAGGATGAAGATAATGTAAAAAATAAAAATGATTTAGAAGTATTTGGCAGTAGTTTTTTTAGCACATATCAATCAACATATATGCCCATAAATGAACCAAATTTAAGTCCTTCTTACATATTAGATTATGGTGATTATTTAAGAATACAGTTTGTTGGCGATCAGAACGAAAATAAAAACTATATGATAAACAGAGACGGATCAATAAATATACAAAACCTTGAGCCAATAATTTTATCAGGCCTTACTTTTGAAGATGCTAGCAAAATAATAAAATCTAGAGTTAAATCAAGTTTTATCGGAACCGAAGCATTCATTACTCTATCAAATATTAGAGACATCAATGTTTTAGTATCAGGTAATGCTTTTAATCCAGGAATATATACTGTAAGTGGAAACTCAAATATTCTTCATGTAATAGGAGTTGCTGGAGGTATAAATGAATTTGGGAGTTATAGGGAAATAAATCTTATTAGAAATGAAGAGGTAATAGAGACTTTAGATATTTATGACATTCTTATAACAGGAAAATATAAAACAAAAACAACTCTAAGGTCAGGTGATATTATATTTGTAGCGCCTGTAAAAAAAATAGTTTCTATCGATGGAGCTGTAAAAATACCTGCAAAATACGAATTAAACGATGATCAATATTTATATGACGTGATTGATTATGCAAATGGTATTACTGCAGATGCTGATCTCATGAATATTTTTCTAGATAGAATACTTGATGGAAAAATTCAGTCTTTACCTATCAGAAATATTAATCAATTTAAAACTATCATGTCAAACGACAGTGACTCGGTTTATGTAAGAAAACATACATTCAGGTCTGTAAATATTGAAGGAGCTGTTTTAAAACCTGGAAGATATTTAATGTCTGAAGAGGAAAGTTTAGATGATTTAATCGAAAAATCTGGTGGCTTTACTAAAAATGCTTATCCCTTTGGAGCTATATATGAAAATCAAAATGCTTTTATGGTCAATGCAATGGCAAAAGATAAACTTTATCAAGAATTTATAGATAATATAATTACAATTAGCCAAAAAAATCCTATGGGTTCTGATTTAACAAGTATGGTTGAATTAACTGAAAATCTTAAAGAAAGTATGCCTAATGGAAGAGTAGTGATAGATTTCTTGGATGAAGGCGCTACAGAATCATTGGTGCTCAAAGATGGTGATAGATTAACTATACCTGAAAAATCTGATCATATTTATATATATGGTGAGGTAAACTACGAAGGTGCTTTAAAATTTAATGATTCTGAAGATCTAAACTTTTACATAAATAAATCTGGTGGACTCAAAGAAAATGCTGATGAAAAAGCTATATATGTTCTTCATCCAAATGGAGATTCACAGCGCGCATCTCTAAATAAAAGTTTATTTCAAAATGCTCCGTCAGATAAGATGATTTTATATCCAGGATCTATTATTTTTGTTCCAAGAGCATTAGATGATTCAGTATCCAATAGACTTGCTGCACAAGCATATGTATCTATCTTAGGAAATATTGGGATCGCATTAGCTTCGCTATCTTCAATAAATAATAATTAGATATGCATGTTAAAAAAATTGCATAAAGGCCACTTATTTATTGCGCTTATTTTTTTAATACCACCCCTAAGTGGAGATAGCTTTAAATATAACTCATTCAACAATCATGGATCAGTAGGCTTAATAAATACTCCTTCAGCAAGGTTTTATAATGAAGCTGTTCATGGAGTAACAATTTATGATGGAACTCCTGACCAAAAAATTACTCTATCATCAAATCCTTATGATTGGTTAGAGGCTTCATTTTTTTATACAAATGTTCAAGGTTTGCCATATCCTGGTTACGAGTATCAAGATTACAAAGATAAAGGATTCAATATTAAATTCAGACTAAAAGAGGAAGGAGACTTACCCGCAATTGCAATTGGGTTAAATGATTTTGCCGGAACAGGTTTATATAGTTCTGAGTACATCGTGGCAAGTCAAGGTTTTAATAAACTAGATTTTCATTATGGCATTGGGTGGGACAGATTAGGCGGTGATAATGGAAGAATAAAAAATCCTCTTGTATATATAAATGATAGTTTTGAGGACAGGGCATCAGACAGAGGTCGAGGTGGTAAGTTAGAGCCTGGAAAATATTTTTCTGGTGCGAAAGTAACACCATTTTATGGAATCTCGTATGTAATTAGAGATGATTTAAGTTTAAAAATAGAAAAAGATCCTACTGATACTGAAGGATCGCGATTGCGATATGATGATAGAAAAAGCGATTTTTCAATG
>MDTG01058702.1_pt1 | contig 10813 bp, 11 predicted proteins | sample 811421 | NCBI WGS metagenome assembly MDTG01 (sample SAMN05326645, study PRJNA326480) | marine metagenome | isolation source: seawater | place: Pacific Ocean: South East | collected 2011 | reverse complement strand
ATAATCCTGCTTTAAGAGATGCTGCATCTGAATCGTTACCGAGAACTTTTCTTGAAGTTGCTAGACATAGATTGCCTGGAGCAACTTTTGATTCACTACTTAGAGAGGCTCTTGAAGCATGCGCTGTTGAAGAAAGTACTGAAGAAAGTCAAATTATTGATGAACCCAAAGAAACTGTAAAAATCATGGATATACCCTCTTCCAACGCAAATGCTTCTCTTGTTGTTAGTATCGATACAACTGATGATTCAAAGAATGGCTCTATTTGATTCAACACAAGAATTAATAAGTTTAAAGGATCAAAATATTTCGAAAATTAATTTACCTATCAAGAAAGATAATATCTTATGTAATCATTGCAAAAGGACTGCTACAAATGGTGTTAGATGTTTAGGAATGTGTGTTGCAGATAATGATTACTAAAATTGGTCTAATTTATATATAATCTGATGAAAATAAATTAAACGTCATTTTTGAAAAACTTTCAAAAGTTTAATCTGATAATTCTTAGCGGCTTAAGAAATGGATTCTAATAATCGAGTTAAACTTGAGCCACATATTTATGGTCTTATTCCGTGGTCAAATAATCTACACATAAAACTAATTGATAACCAATTTTATTTAATTCTAATTCTACAAATGTATTATTATAAAAAATCCGTAAGATAAGAATCATGTGACTTAATACCTTATATTCACCTGCACTCATGGAGGTATGGTTCATTAATTGTTTATAGAATAAATATTTGATTAATCAACCTTAATAAGTTCAATTCAGAAATTTTCCCCAAGTAATATAGAAAACATATATAAGTAATTTCTTAATTGTCTTAAAATTGCTAAATTCATATAGTATGAAATTTTAAAGTTTATATTTTAAAAATGGCAATAATTGGTATTTCATGTTTTTTTCATGATAGTGCTGCAGCACTTATTTCTAAAGAAGGAAAAATATTGGCAGCTGTTCAGGAAGAACGTTTTACAAGGAAAAAACATGATTCAAGATTCCCTTTTTGTTCTATTGATTATTGTGTGAAGATTGCAAAAGAAAATAACGAAGAAATAGAGGCTTATGTTTATTACGAAAAACCAATAAGAGTATTTATGAGATTGTTAGAAACTTATTTTTCAACTGCTCCAAGAGGAATAACTTCTTTTTTACCTGCAATGAAAAGTTGGATGGGTGAGAAACTTTTTACAAAAGAAAATATTTCAAAAGAAATTTCTTTAATTGATAATAACTTTTCAGAAGATAAACTTTATTTTAATGATCATCATCATTCTCATGCATGTTCAGCATATTATCCATCACCTTTTGATAAATCAATAATTTTATGTTTAGATGCTGTCGGTGAGTGGGCAACAACTAGTGCTTGGAAAGCGAAAGGAAATGATATAAAACCCTTATGGGAAATAAATTTCCCAGATTCATTAGGTATGCTTTATACCTCTTTTACATACTATTGTGGGTTTAAAGTAAATTCAGGAGAATATAAATTAATGGGTTTAGCGCCTTATGGTGAGCCAAAATATGAGGAAATTATTTTTAAAAATCTAATCGATCTTAAAGAAGATGGATCATTTAAGTTAAACATGAAATATTTTAAGTATCATAGAGGCCTTAAAATGATTTCTAGTAAATTTATAAGACTGTTTGGTCAAAAAGCTAGGCTGCCAAAAGAACCAATATCCCAATTTTATATGGATATAGCTGCTTCAATTCAAAAAGTTACTGAAGATGTTATCCTCAAAATTATAAAAGACTTAAAGAAAAGGACTGATTACGAGAATCTTTGTTTGGCTGGCGGTGTTGCTTTAAATTGCGTAGCAAATGGGAAAATACTAGAAAATTCTGGATTTAAAAAGATTTGGATCCAACCCGCAGCTGGGGATGCGGGAAATGCTTTAGGTTGCGCTTTGTCTTACTTTTATAGAGATAAGAAAAAAATTAGAAAATTAAATTATGATGATGATATGGGATCTGCCTATCTTGGCCCAGAATTTAATAATGAAGAAATTTATAGTTTTTTAAAAAGTATGGGTTTAAAAAAAGATCCCATAGAAGGAGAGAATTTGTTCAATCAAATTGCTGAAAAACTCTCTAAAGGAAAGATTGTCGCATGGTTTCAGGGAAGAATGGAGTATGGTCCAAGAGCCTTAGGGAATAGATCTATACTAGGAGATCCTCGTATAAAAGAAATGCAGAAGAAAATGAATTTAAAAATTAAAAATAGAGAATCATTTAGACCCTTTGCACCCGCAATTATTGAAGAATTTCAAGAAGAATATTTTGACCTTAAACAAGAATCTCCTTATATGTTAATTACAAGAAAATTAAATAAGAAATTTCTATTTAATCATATTAATAAAGATGATAAGATTAATGGTCTTGATCAAGTTAATCAAATAAGATCTTCTTTGCCAGCGATAACTCATATTGACAACAGTTGTAGGGTTCAAACTGTTAATAAAAAAAGAAACCCAGAATTTCATAAATTGATTAGTACTTTCTATAAAATCACAGGGTGTCCAGTTTTAATTAATACTTCTTTTAATGTGAGAGGGGAACCAATTGTGTGTACCCCAGAAGATGCTCTTAGATGTTTTATCTATACAAGTATTGATACTTTGGTATTAGGAAAATTTATTATTAACAAAGAAGAATTAAATAGTGATTTTAAAAGCTTTTTTTATAAACCTATAATTATTGAAGATTAATATTATGAAATTTCCTGCTAAACAAACTTTGCAAAAATCTGGAATATTATTTTCAATTTTATTTGGAATATTTTTTGGTATTTTACCGTATATCTTTTACTCTAAAATAAAATCAATAGTTTTCTTAATTTCTTTAATCATATTTTTAATTAGCTTTATTTCCCCTTACTCATTAAGAGTTCCTTATTTACTTTGGATTAGATTAGGTAAATTATTAGGAAGGATAAATTCTAATTTTATATTAATTTTTTTCTTCTATATTTTTATAACTCCTGTTTCTATTGTAAGGAGGTTCTTTTTTTTTATTAAGAAATTGTTTAAAAGAAAATGTTTATCTTATTATAAAAAAGAAAATTTAACTGATCAGATTAATTTTAGAGATCAATTCTAATGAAATTACTGTTTATAATAAATCAAATATATAAATACGCAGTTGCAAGAAAGAAATATTGGTTACTTCCATTTGCAATTATCTTGGTGTCTTTAGCCGTCATTCTAGTTGCTTCTCAAGGTTCAGTTGTAGCTCCTTTTATTTATACACTCTTCTAGAAAATGAAAGAGGTAAAGAATTTTTATAAAAATCTTCCTTTTAATTATACCGAAGATGTTTCTTTTTTTACTAAAAGTATTAAAAATAATAATCAGATCTTAGAGTATGAAGATTTACATAAAATGCTTAGAGCAAGAGTTAATCTAACTGGAAAGAAAAAGATAAGTTCTATTATCGAATTTGGATGCGGAACTGGTTGGCTTTCTAATTCTCTTTCTTATTATTATGGTAAAGATGTTTTAGGTGTAGATTTTACTAAAAAAGCAATAGATAAAGCTAAGGCAGTTTCCACTGATTTAAATTTGAATTCAGATTTTAAATTAGCCAATCTCTTTGAATATAAAAGCACTCTTAAATATGATTTGGTTATTAGTCTTGGTGTCTTGCATCATACTGAGGATTGTAAAGCTGCTTTGAAACATATTAGTAAGTTTGTTAACCCAGGAGGTTTTTTGTATGTAGGTTTATATCATTTGTATGGGAGAAGACCAATGCTTAGATTTTTAAAGAATTATGCAAGATGGCATGGTACTTTATCTGCATTTAATTTATTTAAAAAAATGAAAAGGGACATTGATAACGATCAACATAACTATTCATGGTTTAGAGATCAAATTTTGCATCCTCATGAAACTCAACATACTTTATTGGAGGTAAATGATTGGTTAAAGGAAATATCATTTAATCTTGTATCAACAAGTATAAATAACTATAGAATACTTAAAAATTATAATTTATCATCATTAGATAAAATTGAAAGAGAATTGGAACAAATTTCTTTTAATAATAATATTGAAGAATTAACTTTTAGCCCTGGATATTTTACAATTTGCGCACAAAATAAATGAAAATTACTATTTATAGACTTTGATCAAAATTATCATCTTAATTGATTTATTTATTTTTAATTTTTTCAAATAAATAATTAGCGATATACTTAGAAGCAATCTTATTAGTATGTATTCCATCATAAAAGCCTTTATTAGGAATAGGATTATCAATGTACATTTTTAATACATTTATCTTAGATTTTACTTTCGAATCTTTAATAGATTTAAATGCTTCATCTTGAGCTAAATATACAATCCCAAGATTTTTACAGTAATCAATTAATTCTTGACCATAATAAATTTTTTTCAATATCAATGCTCTCGCCGCAACATTTCTTATATCTTTAAAACTGCATTTAGGGTCTGGTTGCTGAACAAAAATTAATTCTGAATTTGGGAAATATCTATTAGTCTCAATAGCAAGATTTTTAATTAAATTAATATATTCCTCATGAATTTTATCTAAGCTAAAATTATAAAATAATGTTATTTTTTTTTCATCAATGAATTCAGGATTTACATTGCCATGTCCGATATTCTTATTCCCATCTGCTGATCTATTTATAATGAATTTATATTTTATTCGTCTAAGCCAATAATAAAAAAAAGATTTTTTTGATATTTTATCTACCAATTCAGTATTTCTTATTTTCGCAGTTATTGATCGTGATTTCCATGTTTCTCTTTGACCTTTTTTAACTCCAAACTTTACAAACTTCACATCATTAACTCCAAAATAGAAAATAATCTTATCTAACTTGTTTTTATCTAATAATTTTGAGTGCCAATTTCTTATTGAGATAAGATGTCCATAAGAAGTTTGTCCATCAACCCCAGCATTTATCACCCCATAGTTTTCTCCAAGCTTTTTTTCTAATAAATCTTGGTAAGTAAATCCATCAGAAACGTATCTCTGGTCAGTTGTAGAGCCACCTATTGTTAAAAAATATTTTTTAGCAGCTTTGTTTGAAAAGTTTCGGTATCCATCCTTATCTCTGGAATAATTTATTAAAGAGTTTACCCCTGATATCTTTGAAGCATCAAATTTAATTTTTTTATTAATAATAGTACGAGGTATATCGAATGCAGGTGAGGAAGATCTCCATTTGCCAAGAATTATTTCTATAAAAGAAACCAAAACAATGAAAATTAAAATATTGTAAGTTATTACTTTTAAATTACCTTTATTCATAATAATAAATAACTTAATGCATGTTAGTAAATACTTTAAATTTTTTTTTTGAGGATTTATAAAAATTAAAGTTTATTTGAATATTAATAAATCTTTTTTTTTCAGCTTAATATTGAAGACTTAGGACTAATTTTGATTTTATTTTTATATTTCCATCGAATATAATTCTTCACTGACTAAGACTAATATATGATCTTTTTTTAAATCACCAATTCCATTTACAATATGCGTAATTTTATCTATTTTTTTACAATCAATTCTTGGTAATCTCCATGTAGATCCACCATCTCCATAAATAAAAGTAATTTTATTATTTAATTTATTAGGTATTAGTTTATTTATATTTTTTGAATTTAATAAACTTTGAGGGCCACTCATATTTGCAGACCACTTTAAAGAATTAATAAGAACATGATGCCTAATAATAAATATATTTTTTTCAGAACCAAAATCTTTAATTATTTTACTTATTTTTAAATGATCAAATTTATTCTCATTACTATTGTCCAAAATAATTAAATTATTTTTATCTTTAATATGATAAGGATAAGATATTGGAACTCCCCTTTCTTTTTGGCTAAATTCAAAGACTTTACGCCATTCAGGATTATATTCCCCACCATATTCATGGTTGCCTGGGGCGATATGAATATCAATATCACTATCAAAATTACTATAAAACATATTCCATTTTTTTAAACTGGGTACTCTTAATACATCACCTGAAAAAATAATAGTTTTTATTTTACGTTTATTATTTTTATAAAAACGAATGATTTTCGGAGCAACTCCAAAATCATCTCTTCTTTTTGATTCTTTAGTAGATCCATAAGCATGACCAATTATTAATGTTGAATTATTAGGGAGTACTTTTATTTTTGGAGGAATACAAGCCTTATTAAAAGATGATATCTTATTAAATAATCTATTTGAATTTATATAAGTACTTTTTATAATTCTTATCCCAAAAGGACTTAATGCAAAAATTAATAAAAAAAATAAAATTAAAATATTTCTCTTTTTATTATAATTCACTTCAAATAAAATTAAATGCTTAAGATATATAATAATTTTACATTGTTAGTAGATTATTAATAATTAAAGTTTCATGTTGAATATTTACTTAAGAAAGAATTTTGTATTAATTTAATATATGAGCTTTAAATTAGTTTGAAAATTTTTTGTAATGGCCATCGAGAATTTATTAAATGAAAATCCATCTAATACGCCTTTATATCAATTTGTTATAAACTTAATACTTTCTTATATTTCGTCTTTCTTAATCTCTAGAACGTACAACAAATATGGTAGGAGCTTGTCGAATAGAAGAGAGTTTTCAAGAATTTTTGCAATTTTATCTATGGCAACTATGCTCATAATAACTATTGTTAAATCTTCTTTGTCTTTATCACTTGGCCTTGTAGGAGCTTTATCAATTGTTAGATTTAGAACTGCCATTAAAGAACCAGAGGAACTAAGTTATTCTTTTTTAGCAATTGCAGTAGGTCTTGGATTTGGAGCTAATCAAGTTTTAATTACATTATTAGGCTTAACTATTATATTAATTCTCATAATATTCAATACAAAAATCCAAAGCAAAAATTATAGAAATCCCCTAAATTTAGTTATTTCATCAAGGGATAAACTAGATATAAAAAAAATAATTGAGATTGTCTCAGAAAATGCCTCATCTGTAAATTTAAAAAGGTTAACAGAAACCGAGGGAAATAATGAAAGTTCACTTACAATATCTATTTTGAACTTTGAGCAATTAGTTGCCATAAGAGAACAATTATTGATATACAAACCTAATATTCAAATTAATTTTTTAGATGAATCAGGATTAATAAATTATTAATAGATGATGGAAATTAAAAATGATAAAGAAAAAAGTGTTTTAGATATTATCCTTAAAAACTTTAAATTATCTTTGCCTAAAACTTTAATTTTTTTATTATTATTATCCTCTTATACAGTTTTTATTAGCTTTATTTTTAACTTTGATAAATCTAATTTTAAGAATAAAATACCTTTAAGTATCAAAACTAGAATAAAAGATAATACTCTTTATCATCTTTACAAATCAAATTTTAAAGTTAATATCCCATTTAATATTTTAAAAGCAACATTCACCAAAACTAATAAAATTTATATTGATATGAAATTAAAGGATTTTCAAGTCCTTAATAGAAAAAGAAATGAAGCAATTAATAATGGTGTTTTAACTAAATCTAATAAAGATTTTTTGCCTGTTATTTTATCCACTAATAATGAAAAATTGAATGCAATGATAAGGCTAAAGGGAGACTGGACTGATCATTTGATTGGCAATAAATGGTCATTTAGAGTAAAAATAAAAGATGGCAAAACTTTTAACGGGTTAAATAAGTTTTCTCTCCAAAGTCCAAAGACTAGACGTTTTGTTTGGGAATGGCTATATCATGAAATTTTGAGAATAGAAGGACTTCCGGCCTTAAGGTATGCATTTGCGCCAATAGTATTTAATGGTAACGATCTTGGAATTTATGCAATTGAGGAACACTTTGATAAAATTCTGATTGAATCAAATAAATATAAAGAAGGTCCAATTATTAAATTATCCGAAGCCTTGCTTTGGCTAGGAAGGGAAAGATCCTATAAAGATAGAGTAGAAAATATTGATCCTCATAAACAAATAACCCGATCAGATGTAGAGGTTTTTAAAGAAAAATATACTTTAAAAAAGAAAATCTTAACCACAAATCTTATTAAAGCTTCTCATAAGATAAATAGATTTTTTGATGGATCTTTACAAACATCAGAGGTTTTTGACTCCAAAAAGTTAGCAAATTTTTTAGCAATATCAGATTTAATAAATGCTCATCATAATTTGTTTTGGCATAATCAAAGATTTTATTTTGACCCTTTCTCTGAATTACTTATACCTATAGGTTTTGATGGTGATGCTGGAAGACCTCTTGAAAGATTGGCAATTGATAAACTAATATATACGATAAATTATTTTGATGACGTTGAATTTATAAAACATTATGTTTCTGAACTTGAGAGAATATCAAGCGATGAATATATGAATAATTTATTTAAGAAAATATATCCTGCTATTAATAATCAATTGTCCATACTTCACAAGTCTTATCCGGCTTTAACTTTTGACAAAAAAGTTATTCTTGACAATCAAAAAAAAATTAATAATGCTATTAATCCAATCTCTCCTCTTAACATATATTTAAAAAATAATAATTTAAATAACTTTGAAATTCAAGTTGCTAATAATCAAACTTTTCCAATTAAAATATTGGGAATTTATCAAAGAGATTTAATTATTGGGAAACCAAATAAAAATATTATATTAAAAGGTAAATTAAAAGAAAAATTTCCAAAATATGAAACAGTTAAATTCTCTAAAGAAAAGATTAATGAATATAGTAGTGATTTACCTTTATATATTAAATATAAATTACATGGAAGTTCAAATATAAAGAGATCAATCGTTAATCCTATTCCAAAACTAGATCCATATATATCTCTAGAAAAAGTTCCAAATATATCTCAATTTAACTTCCTTGTTCAAGATAAAGATAAGAAAACTATATTTGTAAAGCAAGGTAATTGGACAATTGATAAGCCTCTAATCATACCAAGTGGTTATAAATTCATTATAAAAGCTAATACGATCATAGAAATTATTGATAGTGGATTTATTTATTCAAATAGTCCTGTTGAATTTATTGGGGATAAGGATAAGCCAATTATTTTTGAAGGAAATAAATTAGGTAATGGGATTGCAATTATAAATGCTGAAAAAAAATCCTTAATAAAAAATGTTTTATTTAAAAATCTTTCCAACCCAAGTTATAAATTTTGGGAAGTTCCTGGATCAGTCACTTTTTATCAATCACCAGTAAATATAGAAAATTCTATATTTGAGGCAAATAATTCTGAGGATAATTTAAATATTGTAAGATCAAGATTTAATATTAAAAACTCTATATTGTTATCATCAAAAGTAGATGCAATAGATATTGATTTTTCAGATGGAATAATAGAAAATGTTTCTATAATAAAAGCTGGAAACGATGGATTAGATATCTCAGGAAGTGATATAAATATGAAAGATACCTTAATAAAAGATATAGGCGATAAAGGTATAAGTGGAGGTGAGATGTCTTTCCTCAAGGCTAATAATATTAGAATTTATGATTCAAATATTGCAGTTGCAAGCAAAGATAAAAGTATCTTAGAATTTAAAGATATAAGTATTGATAAAGCAGAAATAGGTTTTGCAATTTTTCAAAAAAAGGAAGAATATGGTTCAGCAACTATAAAAATAAATAATCTCAAAAATAATTTAATTGATACATTTTATTTGCTTGAGGATAAATCTGAACTTGTTATTAATGAAAAATCTTATGATCCTAATAGTATTGATTTGAGATCAAAATTATATTAATTAATAAAAAATGGAGAATAATTATCGTTTTGAAAAAAAATTTTTAATACCATATTGTTACCAAAATAATATTTACGAAATAATATCATCTAATCCTTTTAGGTTTAGTGAATGTTTTCAGGAAAGAACTATTAATAATATATACTTTGACGACTTAAATCTTAATTCTGCGAGAGATAATATTGATGGAAATCCTATAAGAAGTAAATTGAGACTAAGATGGTATGGGGAAAAATATGGAAAAATAAAATCAGTTATTGAAAAAAAAATTAAAAAAGGAAATATTGGGCGTAAATACTTTTATGAAATTAATGATTTATTACTATCGAGAGAATCTAATAAATTTTCAATTCAATCTGAAATTGAAAAAAAATGCAAAAATCTTTTTATAGTAAATACTTTAAAGTGTTGTAAACCCACATTACTAAACTCTTACAAAAGAAGATACTTTATTTCAATTGATAAGAAAGTAAGAATTACAGTAGATTTTGATTTAGAAAATTATAAGATAAATGATATTTCACACTTCAATATTCCATTTTCTAATAATAAATATAAGATGATTATGGAATTAAAATACAACAATAACTTTTCAACTGATATCAGTTCAATTTGTCAATACTTCCCATTTAGGACGCAAAAATATTCAAAATATATTAATGGATTTAAAGAAGTTAACTTATAATTCTTTATCTTTAAGAGCATTGTAGATTTTTATTATGGAAGTCAATACTCTGGTTGGAGATAGAACAAGAATTGTTGACTTTGCAAAAAATGCCTTGACTTCCCCAGAGATGCTTCAGAAAAAATATCTTGATTACATCAGTCGATAATCTTCTTTGAGAGAGTCAAAATCTAAAATGAGATCAAGTTAATACTCTTTTACGAAGCGAGTTCAATCGCAATAAATTAAACAATTCTGATTAGTCGGATGATCTCTACATTCATTATCCCAAAATTTTTGGAATTCTCGAGGACATTGCTCTAATTCTTTTGGAGTTTCGTTCAAGTTTAACCCTGCATAATTAAATGCAGTTAGGTATCTTGGAAGAAGATTGAATTGATTGAATAGT
>MDTG01045050.1_pt1 | contig 10813 bp, 11 predicted proteins | sample 811421 | NCBI WGS metagenome assembly MDTG01 (sample SAMN05326645, study PRJNA326480) | marine metagenome | isolation source: seawater | place: Pacific Ocean: South East | collected 2011 | reverse complement strand
CTCGGATTCATACCACTCGAGTTGTCGAAGACCGGCGGCCTCCGCCGCGCCCACGTCCCCCGAGGGATAGGCCGCGGGTTCGTCGGCGGGTCCGTCGCGTTCCGTGAAGATCGTGCCGAAGGCGGTCTGGATCCCGGCGTCGGCGAGGTCGGGCCAGCTCACCGTGCCGTCGATTCCCGCCTCGCGGGTGGAAGTGAGGAAATCCCGGCCCTCGCCGGCGAGATAGGCGAGATCGAGATGGGCGTCGATCCAGGCGGTGTCTTGGGACATCGCCGCATGCTACGCCGCCGTGGTCGTACCGTCCGGTTCGGAACCCTTCTCCCGATGTCGGGAGCCGGGATCGCGGGGGCGTTCGTTGCCTCGCGATCCGGGCCTCGGTAGCCTGTTGGGATGGCCGAATCCCCGGGGATCACCGTTCCGCCGCCGGCACCGAGTGACTGGGCGGCGGTCGGCTGGAGCGGTGCGACGCCGGAGAAGGCGACCAGGTCGGTGCGGATCGCGTCCGGACTGGTCGCATTGATCGCCGCCGCCGTGCTGGCGGTCGCGTGGATCCTGGTGCCTTCCGACACGGGCCTCGGAACGCACCGACAACTTGGAATGCCGCCCTGCAACTGGATCGTGGCGGCGAACATGCCCTGCCCGACCTGCGGGATGACCACCGCGTTCAGCCACGCGGCGCACGGCGACCTGCCCGCGTCCTTCGGAACGCAGCCGATGGGCGCCGTGCTCGCGGTCGTCACCGCGGGGACCGTCCTGGTCGCCGGTTGGACCGCGGTCACGGGCTCCATGCTCGCGCCGTTCTTCACGAGCCTGTTCGGCCGCCGACTCTTCTGGATCTCGATCGCCATGCTGCTGCTCGCGTGGGGTTGGAAGATCATGGATCACCGGGGACTTCTCTGAGACGTCCCCCCCGAATCGATCGTCGCATCACATCGACCACCATCCGAGCCACCGCTTCCTCGTGGACAAGCATCGAGCGCACACCATGAATCAATTCCATCGCGAAGGACCGACCGGACATCGCAGGCATCTCGCAACGCTCGCCGCGTTGCTGACCCTCGGGGTTCTCCAGGGCTGCCAGATCTTCGGCATCGCCAGCGTCGTCGGCCAGAACATCGAACGCGAGAAGAAGATCGAGGTGCTCGCGGAGTACGACGGCCTGAGGAACCAGACGGTCGCGGTGCTCGTCCAGACCGACATGGCGACGCTCTACCAGTTCCCCAGCATGGTCGCCGACATCGCGGTCAATCTCAGCCGCCGCATCCAGATGAACGTCGAGGGGGCCCAGGTCCTCAACCCGGCGGCCGTGCTCGACTGGACCTATCACCAGCCGGGCTGGGAGATGATGCCCTACGGGGAGGTCTGCGACGAACTGGGGGTCGATCGGGTGGTGTGGATCGACGTCTTCGAGTTCCGCCTCAACCCGCCCGGCAACCGCTGGCAGTGGGAGGGGGTCGCCGGCGCGTCGATCGGGATCGTGGAGGCCGACGGTTTCGACGCCGACGCCTTCTCCGAGACCTTCGACATCAGCTCCGAGTTCCCGAAGATCGCCGAACTGGGGCGCGAGAGCTCGACGGAGGAGAGGATCAAGACCGGACTGCTCGCGACCTTCGTACAGCAGGCCGGCTGGCTGTTCTACGACCACATTGAGGACAAGTACCCCGATGCATGATTCAAGACGCCCCGTACGCCGTTCCGCAGGACTGCGATCGCTGCTTCCGATGCTGGTGGCGACCGCCGCCGCCGGGCTTCTGGTCGGCTGCAACATCGTGGTTCCGGTGGCCTACGTCCTCGAGGGTCCCGGCACCATTCCGGCCGCCTACGAACTCCGCCAGACGAGCACCGCGGTGTTCGTCGACGATCCCACCAACGCCTTCCCGCGTACGGCGCTCCGATCGATGGTCGGGGTGCAGATCACCGACGGCCTCATCGCGAACAAGGCGATTCCCTCGAACCTGATGGTCGACTCCCGCGACGTGCTCGCCCTCAGCCGGGCGCTGGAGACGAGCAACGACCGGGTCAGCATCGAGCGCATCGGGCGTGAATCCGGCGTCGAACAGGTGATCTACGTGTCGCTCGACGGCTTCGCGCTGACGCTCGATGGATTCACCCCGCGCCCCACCGCGGTCTGCAGCGTGAAGGTGCTGGACCTCGCCATGGGATCCCGGGTGTTCCCCGCCGACGATCCCAGCGGGCTCGAGGTCGTGGGCCAGATCCGCGAGGTCGATCCCGTGAACTTCCAGAGCTTCGCGAAGCGCCGACGCGTGGAGGACGACCTCGCGATGCGCCTCGGACGAAACGTGGGTGAACTCTTCTACGAGCACGAGCGCGTCGATCTCGGTGAGAACCTCGGGATCCGCTGATTCGCGGGAGGTGCCGCGGCGATGACGCCCCGGAACTCCCCAGCAAGGATGGTCCGTCGCATGCCCCGCGTGGTGCACGTCCTCGAACCCGATGACCCCGGATGCGGTCCTTCCACCTGGCGGGTGGTGGCGGCCCTCCAGTCCGAGGATTCCGTCCTCGTGCTCGGGTCGCGTTCCGCATCGCAGGCGGTCGGCGACGCCGGCGTCGCCGTCACTTCGGTGGTGGCCCCGCCGCTCCGCACGCCGCGTCTCGCGGGCCCCGCCATCCGACGTGCATTCGCCGCCGCGTCGCCCGATCGCGTCGTCGCATGGTCCGAATCCGCCCTCGTCGCGATGCTCTCGAGCGGGTTGAAGTCCGAGATGGTGGGGGTGATCGGCGCGATCGGATCACCGGAACCGGTGATCGAGCGCTGGCGTCGCGACGTTGCGCGGGTTCACCCGATCGGGCCGGAGCCGGGGCCGGCGCTGGTTCGTCGGGGTTGGCGACTCGCATCGACCATCGCGGCGTCCGAACTCCCGGTTCACGGAACGGACCACCCCGACCGACGTCGAGCGCACCGGAAGTCGATTCGCGGCCAGTGGGGGATCCACGACGATCGGCTCGTGGTCGCGGTGAGCGGTGATCCGGTCGACGGTTCCGACGTCTACGCCGCCATGACCGCGGCGGCCTCGGCCGCGGTGGCCGGCCGAGGAACCTGTCTCGTCGCCGATCCCGCGGCGCCCAACGCGATCGCGTCCTCGCAATGGCTTCGCGAGTGCATCGGCCGCTTCGGTGGTCGTCCGGTCGGGCTCGTGCTGGATGCCCGCGTCCGGGATCCCCGGTCGATCGCGGCCGGCGTCGACCTGGCGGCGCAGGTCGATCCCTGCACCGGAGGGGAACTCGTGCCGCCCTCCCTGATCGACCTGCGAACGTGGCTGGCCTGCGGGGTTCCGGTGGTGGCCTCCGACCGCCCCAACGCGGCGTCGCTGATCCGGGATCGAGTCGATGGACGACTGCTTCCACCCGGCGATCGCAACGCCTTCATCAGGGTGTTGATGCGGCTGGTCGACGATCCGGATCTGCGCACGGACATGGCCCATGCCGCCGCGGCGACGCACGGGCGGGGACTTCCGATCAGGAGGCCGGCCTGGATGGCGGACGCCGGGGATCAGCCCGCCGGCGAGAAGGATGCGGCGAACGCGACCGCGGCCTCGCGATAGAGCGATGCGAGGTCCGATTCCGGAATCGACATCCCACGGAGCCGCGGTGCGTCCATCGGCCCGAACCCATCGGGGTCCACGAGGGCGAGATCCGGATCGGCGATCGGGCTCTCCCCGTCGTGATCGCTCTCCCACATCCGACGCAGCGCCCAGTACCGGCTGGCGTAGAGATCGAAGGCGTCTCGTTCGCTCGACGCCTTCGCCGACATCACGTTCTCCGCGTCGAGCGGATCGGCTCGGAGGTGTTCGTCGAGGGTGACGATGTCGGATCCGAAGAGCAGGCGCCCCCGATGCCGGCGAAGGAAGGCGAGCAGGTCGCCGGGTTCGTGCCGGGAGAGTTCACGGACCATCCACTTGGTGGCGCTGGTGTCGAGGTGGAGGTTCGGATGGCGATCCAGGAGGCCGTCGAGGAATTCGAGGTCCTCGGGCCAGCCGCCCATGTGCGCCGCGATGAAGGGCACCGGGAAATCGACGAGCGCGGCCTCGAGCGGATCGTAGTGCGACCGCTTGTCGCCGTACCGGCTCCGGTCGGAGTACCGGGTCGCGAACCAGGTGTCCGGATCCGCGACATGCACCATGATCGCCATCCCGAGATCCGTCGCCAGTCGCATCCCCTCCCGCCGGACCGGGGCGTCGAGGCGCAGCAGGGCCGGATCCCCGGCCTCCTCGCCGAAGTCGACGATCCGCGGTGCCGCCCAGAACTTCACGATGCGGGCGCCCTGCGCCCGGTACCGCTCGATTCGACGGAGGTATCCCTCGCCGTGGGCTTCGCGGCGGTCGGGATTCCGGAAGTCCGGGACCGCGATCGGTTCGAAGCGTCCGTCGAGCGCGGTACGGACCGCGTCCACCTCGTCGATCGCGGTCATCGACCACACGGACTCGACGCCGTAGAGGTCCATGACCTCGGCGAACAGGCGGCTCGCCTCGCTGCCGTTGATGTGGGTGTGCGCATCGATGATGGGCACCGTCGGCGGTCCCATGCGCGCGGCCTCGACCCGGTAGTCCAGGCCCAGGCGGTTCGAGGTGGTCGGCGTCGGGTGGGTCATGGACGGGATGGTAGCCGTCGGTGCCCGATCGCGATCATCGCGATTCCTTGGATTCGCGAACCCGGCCGTTCGACGTCTCCCGGTCCATGGTCGACGATCGATTGTCGAGGCCCGGTCGTCCGCGGGACGGCGTCTTCGCCTTCTTGCTGCCGGCGGGGTTGCGACGCTTTCGCTTCACCGGGATCTTTTCGGTGTCGCCGGTCTCCACGGGGGACTCGATGATTCCGCCCGCCGTCACGCGGCCGATGTAGATCTCATGGTCCGCCTCGATGTCGAGATGCCGGATCAGTTCGCAGCAGACCCAGCTCGCGGAAGCGGTGGGAATGGGGATCCGGCCCGTGCCGGCGACGAGATCATGTCCGAGGAACGGATCTTCGCCACGCAGCTCGCCGGGGCGGTTGAACAGTCGGGACAGCATCAGGTCGCTTCCGCGGAGCTCGCACAGCCCGAAGACGGCCGAGTCGCGAATGAGGGGGCTGAGGGCGTGGCCCTTGCGAACCGCGACGGTCACGGTGACCGGCTCGTCCGCGCACTTCTGCGCCCGGGTGATGAGCATGCCGTTCCGTTGATCGCCGTGGGCGGCGGTGAGGAGAAACCGTCCGACCGGCATTCGGTCGGTCGCGGTCGTCAATTCCGTGCTGCCTGGGACTTCGAGCGTCATGGGAATCCAGAGGGTCATGAGCCTTGCGGCGATCTACCCGGGTGGTGGGTGGGCAACCTGTGGAGAGCATGCATCCGAAATGGAAAAAGTCCATAACCCAATTGAAAACAAGGGCTTGCAGACTTGCGTGACGGGATCGGGGGGGACGTGGGGGCGAAATAAACCACGAAATGGGTAAAAATGGGTGATTGTGTTGAAGAGTGTGGCGATGTGGGGTATTCTCCGGCCGGCGCCTCGTGACGACCTCGAAAGGTCGCTTCGCGACTTCCGACCTGCGGAGTACTGATGCGTGCTTTTCCTCGGCGAATTCGAGCACACGATCGATACGAAGAATCGGCTGGCGATCCCAGCCGAGCTTCGCGACGTGCTCGACGAGGCCACCCACGGTGCGGCATTCGTCGCCGCGCCCGGGTCGAACGGAACACTCTGGCTCTGGCCGGAACGGATCTTCGCGGAACTCGCATCGAAGCTCGGAGGCACGCTGCTCGGCGAAGAGGAGCTGGTCGCCTTCGACCAGGCGATCTTCTCGCAGTCGGCCAGATGCACGATCGATTCGGCCGGACGGGTCCGGCTTCCGGAAAGGCTGCTCGGGAAGTTCGGTCTCGCCGGCAGCGTGATGGTGCTCGGGGTCCGGGATCATCTCGAACTCGTGTCGCCGGAGGCCTGGCGGGAGAAGCAGGCATCCCTGCCCTCCGATGGAGACGTCTGGCGGAGGGCGCGAGCCGCCCTCGCCGAACGCTCGAAGCGGGAGGACCGATGAGGGCACTCCGGCCATCCGCTCGAATCAACGGCGGCGACGCCGTTCACCAGTCGTACGGCCATGGATCGGCCGTCGAACGCCTCGTCGGCACGCGGTCGAGTCGACCAGGCGGACAACTCGCGTCGCGACGGTCAAGGACGACCGTCGCGACCCGTACTTCGACCGGAAACGCCGTGTTTTTCAAGGCATCGCGAACAGGGGGGCACCTGGTTCGCGGACCCCGGGCCAAGGATGGCCCGGATCTGGGTTGCTTCGAGGATCAAGGATGATCCCGGAGCATGTCGGGGCGTTCGCCCCGACCTCCCTCGACCTGCGTGGTCGGTTCGAGGGCTTTTCGGCCATGAGCGGGGGCTCGATGGCTGCTTCGCTTCGCCGCCCGCGTCGTCGACAGACGGCGCGGGCGTTTCACATCCGGGCATGATGGAACGATGAACGGACACGCCGCGATTCGCGGCGTCCTCTTCGGGCGTGGAATTGTGGAGTCGTCCGCCAGGGGCGATCCGGCGGATCGTTCCAGAAGGTCTCAGCCTTCCGATGCGGGTCGGATCTGACCGGCGACCGACGGGCCGTCCTCGTCGGCGACGATCTGCTCCGCGACCTCGCGCCGGTGAACCGCGACCTCGCGCGGAAATTCGAACGCGAGCCTCACGCGATCACCCTTGATGACCGCGACTCGGACGACGCCGAGTGGAGATGCGGGATCTCCGATGATGACTTCCTCGCCTTCGCGGCGGGTGATGACGAGCATGATCAGGACCTCCTGCCTGCGGACCACCCCCGGGTTGCTCGTTCGGGGACGCGAAGCCCCGTCCGGCGAAGGGTGGCTGCCGAGATCGTTCGGCGATGTACAGGGTAGCCGAACGCCTTCGATTGCAGAAGTCGAGATCAGTGAATTTCGCCATCCGACGCGGCACTCAATCCGCCGCGATCACGTCCGTCACTTCCGGGACCATGTCGCGCAGATTTCGCGCGATCCCATCCCGAAGCGTCATTTCACGGGATGGACAGCCGATACAGGCCCCGAGAAAGCGGATCGTCACGACACCCTCATCCGAAATCTCGATGAGCTCGACATCACCCCCGTCCTCCCGGACGGCGGGCCGGATGAGATCCAGGACGGCTTCCACGCGGGTTTGGAGTGATTCGGATGGGGAATCGGACATTTCAGCGTGTCCTCGGAAGCCCGGAGGGCCGAACGCGACTCATCCGGAGTCGCCGGTGTCTCCGACGATGATAGAGTCAAGTCGCCGTCGCCGTCGAATCTCCACCCTTGCGGTGATGACGAGCGACTGAGTTCGATCCTGCAGGGCATGGAGGCCTGAGCAACGTGATCCCGAGATCCCTCCGAACCGCCGTCCCGAATCGAGCGAGCCGGTGTCCGATGCTGTTTCCGATGCTCTCGATCGCCCTTCTCGGTCCGTTCCTCGGCGGAGAGGGTTGTGCGCCCAGATCGATCGAGGATCCGGTCACGGTCCTCGCCGATCCGGACGAGACTTCGAGCCGCCATGCCGCCGCGATGCGGATGCTCGAAGCGACGACCGAACCCCAGGACACCAGTCGAGCCCTGAAGCGGATGATCGTCGCCGACGGGTACTCGGTCGACGTCCGCGAGATGGCGTTCGATCGGATGAGGATCATCGATCCCGAGGGGCTCCAGCGCCTGCTCGAGATCCAGATGCCGAAGATCGACGCGATCCAGTGGCGGGAGCGTCTGTGCGAGATCATCGCGGCCGAGCCCTGGATCGACATGACGCCGACGCTCATCCGGGCGTGGGCGCGGCCGATGCCGAACTGGGTCGAGGATCCGAAGGACCGGCCGGAGCGGCTCGCGTTGATCGCGATGTACGGGGAGGATCGACTCGCCGACGTCCTGGTGCAGGTCATGCTGGACGCCGATCCGGTGGTCGCCGCCAACCTCCGGGCGCGATGCTGGGAGCTGCTCGTGGCGGAGGGGCAACGCGACCGCGTGGTGGAGCTGCTCGAGCGCAGCGACGTCCCGCCGCGTGACGGGATGTTCCGGGATCTCCGGACGATCTCGGAACGGACCGGCATCATTCCGGCGAATCGCGAGGAGATCATCTGGGCTCGAACGCTCTGTCGTCCCGAGAACTCCGGCTTCCTCGACGCGGCGGCCGCGGCCTGCGATCGCGTGCCGGAGTCTCGCCGGCCTGCGCTCGAACTTCGAGACCTCGGCGTGCTCGTGGCCGCGATGCGCCTCGACCCGGGCCTCCTCGACGAGGACGAAGCCGCGCTCTACGCCGACCTTCGCGGGTCGGTCGACGTCGACGGCAGGCGTCTCTACTCGGCGAACTTCACCGGTTGGAACGCGACCCACACCGAACGTCTTCGCGACGTTCGACGCAAACTCGACTGGGGCGATCTGCTGGCGATCCGGATCGCGGTGGAATCACTGGGAATCGAGGCGGTGCGCGGCCATCTCTTCCGCTACGCGGAACGGGACATGCTCGACGAAAGCACGGAATACGGCGGCGTCATCTCGGTGGACGACCAGGGCCGGATCGAGGTGCTGGAATTCAAGCCCCGGCTTCGACGCGGCGACAACCGGTTCGAAGCGACCCAGGAGATGTTCGACGCCGCCTACACCGGCGTGTTCCATTTCCACAATCACGCCCAGGAATACGACAATCGTGACTACGCGGGGCCGCACATGGGCGACTTCGCGTACGCCGAGGCGACGCGGGCCAACTGCCTCGTGTTCACCTTCATCGACAGTCGGACCATCAACGCCGACTTCTACCGGCATGGCGGGGTGGTGGTGGATCTCGGCACCTTCCAGCGGCCGGACTGATCCCGGACCCTTCCACGGCCTCGATCCGGGAAACCACGCGTGCAGGTCCTGCTCATCATCCTCGCGGCCGTCGTCCTGCTGCCGGCCCCGGCGGGTCGTGACGCGGCGTCGCTCGACCCCGTCGCGAGCATCGGGCTCGTCCTCGGTGGGATCGTCGTGCTGCTCGCCGTCGCGGCGTTGAACGCCCGATCGCTCGAGCGTCGGCTGGCCGGAGATCGGCCGCTTCGTCAGTTCGATCGAGCGGCGCGGAGCGTTCGAATCGTCCAGTGGACGGCGGTGGCGATCGTCGTGACGGGGGTGCTTGCGACCGGCTTTCGCGAGGCGGTCCGCGGCTACGTGGGCGATCAGCTGGTGCTCGACGAGGCGCTGACGATGGCGCCCGCGTTGTTCGCGATCGCCGCGGCCTGGTGGATCTTCCATCCATTCGAGGCCCGGGCCCGCGATGCGACCCTGATCCGCCGGATCGACGAAGGGCTGCCGGTCCACGCCGCACCCTCCCGGGGCGGGTGGGTGGCGATGCAGTTCCGCACCCAGGTCCTCATCCTGCTGCTTCCGCTGGGACTGCTCGCGGTCGCGGGGGACCTGGTCGAGTCCGTCATGACGCGATCGTCCCTCGAACCGCCGACGTGGTTCGTCACCGCGGCGTCGGCATCCCTGGTGGTCCCGATCGCGATCCTCGCCCCGGCGATGGTGGTTCGACTGCTCGGCGCCCGACCACTTCCCGAGGGGGAGATCCGGACCACGCTCGAATCCATGTGCGACCGGGCGAGGGTCCGGGTCCGCGACATCCTGCTCTGGCCCACGGGCGGACGGCTGGTCAACGCCGCGGTGACGGGATTCGTCGGGCGACTTCGCTGGGTCCTCCTGACCGACGGGCTGCTCGAGACGCTCCGCCGCAACCAGGTCATGGCGGTCATGGCCCACGAGCTCGCCCACGCGCGGAGACGTCACATGCTCTGGATGGGCCTCGGTCTCGTGGCGATGAGCATGGTGCTGGCCGAGGCGATCGACCCGATGCTCGGAGTCCTTCGTGACGCGAGGATCCGGGGCGGCGGCGACGAGGCGGCGATCGTCTCCGACCTCTGGTGGATGGACATCGGCGCGACCGCGGTGGTGCTCGCCGGGACGCTGGTCGGATTCGGCTGGATCTCCCGCCGGTTCGAACGCCAGGCGGACGCCTTCGCGGCGGTTCGAATGTCCGTCGACGCCGAGGATCGACCGCTCGGGACCGTCTCCACCGACGGCGTGGACGCGATGCGGTCCGCCTTGACCGCGGTGGCCGGGATCAACGGGGTCGACCCGATGCGGTTCACCTGGCGACATGGTTCGATCGCCTCGCGGCAGGCCCACCTGCTGGGCCTGATCCATCGACCGATCGATCGACTGCCGATCGATCGGGTGGTCCGGGTGATCGAGATCGCCTCGGTGTTGGCGATCGTGCTGGTGGTGGGACGGTGGTACCTGGCCACGTCCTCGGAACCCTCGATTTTCGAGGATCAGGGGTTCGGGACGCCCGAAACCGACGTCTCCGGGCGAGAATGAGTTCATGCGATTCGTCAAGATGCACGGCCTGGGGAACGACTACGTCTTCGTCGACGGCGGCACGAACCACGTCGACGATCCACCGGCCCTGAGCCGACTGGTCAGTGATCGACACCGTGGGATCGGAAGCGACGGATTGATCATCATCGATCCACCCGCGGATCCGGCGAACCATGCCCGGATGCGGATGTTCAACGCCGATGGGAGCCGGGGCGAGATGTGCGGAAACGGGATCCGGTGCATCGGGAAGTACCTCGTCGATCGAGGGATCGCGGCGGATGCGACGCTTCGGATCGAGACCGACGGCGGCGTTCGCCGGCTCGGCTGGCGCCGCGGCGCCGATGATCGCGTCGACGCCGTCGAGGTCGACATGGGGCCGCCGACGCTCGCCGTCGAACGAATCCCCGCCGACCTGCCCGGGCTGGGATCGCG
>MDTG01040350.1_pt1 | contig 10813 bp, 7 predicted proteins | sample 811421 | NCBI WGS metagenome assembly MDTG01 (sample SAMN05326645, study PRJNA326480) | marine metagenome | isolation source: seawater | place: Pacific Ocean: South East | collected 2011 | reverse complement strand
TGGGAATTATGTCATCATCAGAAGAGCGAAGGGCTCAAAAGAGAGAAGCACAGGCTCAAGCCTTAGAAGCGAAATCAGGTGGAGAATCCAATAAGGCAAGAATTAAAGGTAGACTAGCTGAGTCTATGTCTAACACATTATTGTCAGGTATGAATAGAAAAGTTAATTTATAAGGATAACAATGAGAAATATAACTAAAATAATAGATCAAGTTAGGAGACAGACTGAAAATGAAGAGGTATCTGAATTTACAGGTATTCAAGATTCTGAATTTATACAGTACCTAAATGATGCTCAGTATCATCTTCAGGCAGCTATTGTACACAATCATCCTAATGTATTTATAGCTGAAAAAATTATAGATGCTGTATCAGATCAAGAAAAATATGACTTACCTAGCGATTGTTTTTTAGGTAATAAAGTACATAATGTTGAATACTCTACATCAGGTAGTGAAGAAGATTTTTACGTACTACAACAAGATACTTTAAAGTCCAGGGCTAGTGGTATTACAGGGTATCCTGCTCGCTACATTAGAAGATCTGGTCACATATTACTTGCACCAGAACCTCAGTCAGGTGGAAAAATAAGAATAAATTATGTTAAAAGATTAAAAGAATTAACCACTAGAAAAGGTAAGGTAAGTACAGAAGGTACTTCTTCTACCTCAGCTAACTTTACCATAAATTTAGATAATTCTACATTTAATACAGACTTTGATTCCATTGATGGAGCAGAGTTTTACTCCATAGTAGATTCTAAGGGTAACATATTACTAGAAAATATAGAAAGAGTTAATTCAGATATAAATACTATAACATGTAAACCTACTAGTACAGCAGTAACTATACCAGCAGGATCTTTCATAGTAGATGGGGAAAATACTAGCTCTCACTCAGAACTTGATATATCGGTAGAGCGTTTTTTAATTGCTTACGCAGCATGGAAAATACTAAAAAGAGATTCCAGTGTAGATAGTTCAGAAGCAATGGCAGAATTACAACTCATGCAACAAGAAATAGTTAAGAGTTATGCTCTTATTACAGACGATGTTACCTTTATTCCACAGCTTAATAGCTGGGATGATTGGAGTTTATAATGGGCGTTGACCACAGATTACTTAAGACATCAGAAAATTTTAAAGGCTTAGATCTAAGATCTTCTGATATCATGCGTAATCAGGAGTTTTCTACAGATATGCGCAATGCAACGTATAGAATATCTGGAGCCATAAATAAGAGAAAAGGTTTTACACATAAGAGAAACTCAAATTTTATAAAGGGAATGACTACTTTTAAGAATATTGGAGCAAATGGATCTATTGTAGATGAATTAATTTATGTAGAAAATAACACTGTTCAAAAAGAAGTAGAATTTAACATGGTAGGATATAGAAGTGCTAACATATCTACCTCCCCTATATCTTTACAACTTACAAGAGATGCAGGAACATCCACTATTACAGCTACAGACGCAGCCGGAGGTTCCTTTTTTAATCAAAATTATACATCTTCTGATACAATTCAAACTTTTATAGATGAATTTAGCTTTAAGTCAGATTTTATAGATGGTACTCCCATAATAGATTTTGCTAGTATGACTACTTTAAGTGTATACAATTTAGCTTCAGCAATAACAATGGATTGGGATCCAGGAGCTACTTTTGATTTTGACGAACAAGCTGGTGACATAACAGTTATGATTCCTATCGCAAAAGTAAATACTAGTGCTGTACAATCAATACTAAATGAACCTAATGGTACTGAAAAAACAGATATGTTGAGAAGGTTGCTTACAATAGGAGGGAAAAATTCAGGATTTCCTCCTTCAGTATTGTTTAGTGACGATGAGGCACGTTCAAATCTTTCTACTACATATTCATCAGGAACACATAATTTTCTTGCGATAAATATGCCTGAGTTTGGTAACGTATATATAGGTGGTAACTATAATAACGATACTGGTGGAGGGACAAATCCTGAACAGTGGATATATAATCCTTCCACAGATTACACTACTTGGAGTCTTGGAGAATATTTTTTATTTTTAATTCAAAGTGGGAGCTTTACTGTAGATCCTAAAGGTGGTGGTAAGAAGAAATCTACATTTAATATAAGTAATCTTGATTCAACTATAAAATCAGGATATAATTCTTTAGATAGTGATTTAACCGATGTAACTTTTCCAACTTTTCCATCAGCACTAGATACAAGTACCTCAGTAACAAAAATTGCATCTAAAGGTACTTCTAACATATCATTACAACTTAGAAATGATGCTAATCAATCTGTAAATCAATTCTTATCTCAATCCATAGATAGATTAAATGTATTTAATACAGAGATATCTAATAATGCCTCTACTACTTTCCCTACAAAAGTAACAATAGGCTCTATTCAAGAACAGGTAGGATCTAATTTAAGTTGGACATCAGCACAGTATGAAGATGTATTAACAGAAAACGTAAACTTTGCTCCTCTTAATAATTTACTATATATGTCTAATGGGATAGATGAACTATTAAAATATGATGGAGATGATGTATATAGAGCAGGTTTACCTAATTGTGATAAAGATATAGCTACATTTAGTTTTAACACCACTAGTACAGATTACTTACATGAAGTTAAACCAGGTCAAGTTGAATATTTTACACTAGATACATCTGTGTTTAACAATGGTGGGTCATCACCAGAGACATTAACGGCTGATCATAAATATTATTTAGAATTTAAAAATAATGGAGGTACTGCTCAGTATAGGAGAAAGCATGGATCTATAACAGGTAGTTATGGCTCTTTTAGCTCCTATGTTAACCTAAGTGATCGTGGGTCTACCTCAGTTTTAAATGGTAATGGGTTTGCAGTAGAGGTAACTACAGACGGATCAGGTTATGTTAAAGATTACTACCAAATAGAAGCAGGTACAGGCTTTTTAGGAGAAGCAGATAATGGTACTTTTCCTAATTTTATAGAAATTACTAGGTCTGTTATTTTAGGTACTACTACAAATGATGATAAAAATTTAACTTATGGTAGATTAGATATAGTAGAAGTATCTTCTAAGGTTAGAGAAAAAACTTACGAGTATAGATTTGCGTATGAATATACAGACTTTAAAGGAAACATTATAAGTAGTCAACCTTCAGATCCAGTTAAACTAGTTGTGGGATCAGGTAAAAGTGTAAACATAGCATTTCCTGCTACTATAGCTGCTCTATCTACATTCAAAACAAATGGTTTGTTTAATGATGAGTGGGAATCCTCTACTGGAATTACTTTAGGTACATCTTTAACAGATAGTAATTATCCAATAGACAAATTACATGATGAAAATAGGATGCGTATTTTAGTATATAGATCTAAGGGATACTCTCCAATAGCAGGTGAAGTCGTAGGACAATACTACAAAATAGCAGATTTACAATACGCAGCAGGTTCAGCTACTACAGTAACAGATAAATATAGGGATGAGCCTAGTGATCCTGAAGCAGCTACACAGTATGATCCTATCATAAACCCTTTCTTAGCGTTTGTAGAACCTATAAAGAGGAAAGACCCACCACCTAAGGGAAAATATTTATCAGTATTTAAAAACTGTTTAGTTGTTGCTGGGCAAAATGACAATGTTAATAATGTACAATACTCTTTACCTAAAAACTTTACTACAGGTGAGATAGGTTCTGAATACTTTCCAGACGATGACAATGGTATTGTAGTAGAGTCTCCCTTTGGATCTAAAATTACTGCAATAGCAGCTCTAAAAGATCTAATGTTTGTATTCCATAGAGACAGTATCTTTACTGTATCGGGTAATATTAACCAGTTAGAATTACCTAACGTAGAATTACTTACTAAAGAAGGTGGGGTAGGCTGTACTAGCCAGGCATCTATTGAAGAATACAGAGGCGGTCTAGCGTTTGTATCTGATACAGGTGTTTATACAGTATCTAACCAGGGTCTATCAGAACTATCTGAATTAATAAGACCTTTATTTCTAAACTCTAAGTTTGTAAAAGAAAAAGCAATATCATTTAACTGGACATCTAAAAACTTATTACTAGTATGTATTCCAGATTACATAATTCAAGGTGATTCTGAGTACAATGTATTAGAAGATACCATGTCTGCTTACATATCTTCAGACAGTTTAATACTAGCTTATGATTATTTTAGGCAAGCGTGGCTACGCTGGGACACATTAGAATTTACAAACGGTATAACAGAGTCTTCTGATACAGTAAATTTTTCTCGTATGACACATACTACAAATGTGTTAGCTAACATAACAGACAATGGAGATGCTGATGATTACTCTGACAACGGTAATGCTATAAAGTTTGTATATGAAACTAACTGGGAATCACTAGGAGACCCTACTGTACCTAAAAAGTTTTTACGTATAAAAGTACATAGTTTTGATACTGATGCATCTTTTGAATCTCCAGGGTTTCAGCTAGAAGCAGGTGTACAGAATAATTACATTAATGCAAATAGTGGGAAAATAGACTTTGACTTTTCTAAACAAGCTGGTGGAGGCTGGGGTAATTTTAGATGGGGTACAGACTCATGGGGATCCCTACCTTCTCAATTTTTAAAGAGTAAGTTACCTACAGGCAAATCACGTTCACTTAAAATAAGGTTTGCTAATAGTGTAAATAATGAAAACGTATTAATAACCAATTATGAGCTTGAGATAGCAGCTCCATATAGATCGGAGATAAAAGAGTAATGAAGTTTAGTCTAGGTTCAATAAAAGATATAGAGGAGTTAGTTAAGAAGTTGACGCACGGCTTAACAAAGCTCACACTAGCTGATAACATGGAAACCTTTGAAACTACGTTCTCAGTAGCAGGTGGAAAGACTATAACTATACGAAATAAGTTGACATCTACTCCAACAAGGTATATAATTGTTGCGCAAGAAGGCAACGGACTATTAACTAAAACAACTTTACAAGACGGTAAAGAAACTATTCAATGGAATAATGAAAACGTCTATATAAAGAATAATGGAAAAGAAACGGTTAAAGCTACCGTTGTATTTATGAGGTAAATATGGCAAGTAACTATGTAAAAAAGTATCAACAACAGCAGCAAGGTAGAGAGGCTAGTAAGAAATCTTCTGCTGCTGCTTATGACAAGGCTAAATTAGCTTATGACAAAAACATGAGTGAAAAGGCTCAACAATTTAAGGCAGATCAAATATCTTCTGGTAATTATGATCCAGTAGCTTTAAATCCATACACTCAAAGTAGTGCTCATACAAACTTTGGAGGTAATAAGGTAGCTGCCAAAAATCAATTTGCAGATACAGCAGAAGGTATAAATTTACAATCAAAAGTAGATGAAGCAGGGAAAACTACAGCTAAAGATAGAGGTGTTGCAACAGGTCTTGAAATTCTAGGTCCAGATGGATTAGAGAGAATGTCAGATGACAGAGACGTTCAAGATGTATTAAGAAGAAAGAAGAAGATAGCTGATGAAGGTATTGGTTCAGCAGAACGTGAGCAAATGAGATCACGTATGGCTCAACAGATGGGACAAGCCCAGCAAATGGCAGGTTTCCAGTTAGGCGGTGCGCTAGGAGGTGCTAAAGGTGCTGGAGTTGCTGCTCAACAGCGAAGTTTGGCTGCTCAAGGTATGGCATCCAGGGCTGGTATAGAATCTAACATATTCCTAGCACAAGAATCTGCTAAGAGACAGGGCTTAGAGTCTTACTCATCTTCATTAGGAGAAGTTAAAACCTTTGACATAGGGCAAGCTGCTAAAGAAAGAGACATTATGTTTCAATCTATCATGGGATATGAGCAAATGGAAAGTGCTGAAAAGGCAGCTCAGATGCAAGCTGATGCAGCGGCTAAGAGATCTGGAGGATGTCATATTGCTGGAACTAAAGTTCTTATGGCAGACCATACATATAAAAATATAGAAGATATAAAGATAGGTGATGAAGTAATGTTAGGTGGAAAGGTAATGGGATGTGGGTCCATCCTAAGCAACGAAACTTTCTACACACTTAACGAGGAAGTATTTACACAGTCTCACCTAGTATTTGATCCTACCACAGAGCTGTACAACAGAGCAGATGAATCTGTACAATGTACAAAATACAAAGAAGATATTGAAATGGTAGTTTATCCAATATTTACTGAGAACAGATGTTACGTAACTAGCTTTGTGTCAGGTGATTTTGGTATGGAAGAAGAGTATAGAGAGATACGAAATGATCTTACATATAAAATGAAAGGAATTAACTATGGCAAAAGATAAGAAAATTCATGATTTATCTGAAACTGAAATCCAAGATCAACCAATTGATAGTGAGAATAAGTTAAAGAGAGAAATAAATAAGAATACTAGTGCTGCTAATACATCTCAAGGAGCTGTAAAACAAGGCGTTCAATCTATCAATGAGGCTAAGAAGAAACAAGCTGAACAAATGCAAAAACAACAGCAACAGCAAGGATCTAATAAAGATGAGTTTCTTAATAGAACTAGGGATTCATTAGACACACAGTTTAAAGATGCGATGTCATACTTTGGACCCAGGCTTGTAGCTCAATTGTTTGGAGGTAACTCTGCAATGGCTATGACAGACAAAGTGATGAGTGGGTTTGAAGGCTATCAAGCTCGTCAGTTAGCTAGAAAACAAAGTGCTGAAGATAGGCAGTTTGAGTTACAACAAAGAAAGAACCAGCTTGCTACAGGTAATATGGGAACTACAGCAGACAGAAAATTAGCTTTTGAGAAGAAAAAGTATCAAGAAGAAAAGCAATTAAAAATTGATAAAGATATAGAAGAAAGAGAGAGTGCTGCTGCTCAGATAAATGATATGGTATCTGAAATAGATAATGTTAAAGCAGAATTAGGTAAGTTTCCTGGTTCTGTAGGACTTATGGGTGGTTCTGAAATGATGAGAAAAATGGATGAAGCCTCAGGAGATACAACATCGTCTGCAAAAGAGGATGTAAGAAGAAGACTACTTACTTTAACAGTTGAGCAAACTTTAGAAAATGCTGCAAAACTAAAAGGACCTATATCAGAGAAAGAACTAAACTTCTTAAAAGCAAATATACCTAAGTTAACTGCTCCTAGAAAGAGTTGGGACATGTATTTAGATAGAATGAAAAAAGCTATGGTTAAAAAAGAAGGTAGACAAACTAAAGGTATAGAACAGATTAGACAACAATCTCAACAATTTCAACCTGGATCTACAATAGAAGATGAGACAGGTAAACAATATATAGTTATGCCAGATGGATCTTATAGGGAAAAGTAAATATGAGTGATAGAAGAAATAAGTTTTTAGAAAAATTAAGAGCTGATATTATTAAGGCTGAGGGGACTACTTTAGATCATCCTGATGCTAAGAAAAAAGGCTACAAGTCTAGCTATGATGTTACTCTTGGGCATGGAATGTTTGATCCTGCTTCTGATAAACCTATAAGTGAAATGACTCTTGCTGAACTAAAAAAACATCAAAAAGGTATGTTAGATAATAAAGACAATAAATTAAATTCTTCTGCTGCCGGAGCGTATCAATTTACTAAGTCAACCTTATTTGGAGCAAAAGACGAAAAAGGTACATTTAGACCAGGACTAGTTCAAAAACTAAAACTGTCTATGGATGAAAAATTTAGTCCTGAGTTACAAGACAGATTAGTAGAGGAAAGATTAAAACAATCAAAGTTTTTTAAAAAATTAGAATCTGGTAAACCAAAAGCAGCTCAAGATGCTTTGGCTACAATATGGGCATCATTACCAGATAGTAAAGGAAAGTATGTATACGGACAACCAAAGTGGTCTGGAGCAGATGAAGTAAAAGAATATATAGGAAAAGATGTATATTCAGAAGCAGAACAATCTGTAATAGAAAGACAAAAAGCAAAAAAACAATTAAAAGAATCAGCTAATCCATTGGGAGATCTAAACCCTCTGGCTCCAGCTAAGGGAAATGAAATGGCAGAAAACATAGAAAATCCAGACAAAAAGTTTAAATTAGTAAGTGGTCCAGAAGGTAAGCAACCTGGAAAAAAGTTTAAATTAGTATCGGGTCCACAGCCTCAGCAAGAAGAAGCAGCAGAGCCTCAAGAACCTGCTAGACCTGAGCGTACTATGGGACAATCTTTTATGCAAGGTGTAGGACAAGGTTTTTCATACGGAGCTGCTGATGAAATATCGGCTATATCTTCTACTGTAGATGATGTATTAACTACAGACTTAGGTAAACAGGTTATGAATGACACCTTAGCTGGCTTTACAAAGGCACAACTAGATGGCGATGAGATGCCTATCACTAGATTAGCTAATCAGTATAGAAAACATAGAGATGATGAAAGAGCTTTAGTAGATGAGTACAGAGGGGATAACCCAATGTCTTATACAGCAGGTGAAATAGCAGGAACATTCTTAAATTATGCTGCTGTAGGACCTCTAGCCTTTGGCGCAGGTATGGTTACTAGAGGAGGCAAGGTACTGTATGGAACTCTTAGTGGTATGGCACATAACTTAGGTTCTTCTGAAGAAGAGACTATTGGAGGTTTAGCAGAAGACACAGCTAGAGGAGGCTTAATTGGAGCCGCTGGTGAAGCAGCTTTTCCAGTATTTAAAGGTGGAGTAAAGGCTGCAACAGATGTTGCTGAAAGAGTTAGAAGTGGTTCTCTAATTAAATTTTTAGGTGGACCTGGAACTGACCCTAGAAGAAGGTTAGGAGAGGTAGGTAAGCAAGTAGATGATTTTGCAGAAAGAATGATAAATTATAATGATGCTGATGGTACACCTCTTATAAAACCTTTTATGAATAGACAAAAGCTAAGTGATACTTTAAATAAAAATGCCGATCGCATAGGCGACAAGATGGCTGATATATTAACTGATATGGATGAAGCCATAGGTAAACCTGTAATAGATGGGTATAGTTTAAGAAATGAGGTAAGAGAACAAGTTATTAAACCTTTAATGACACCTAAATCTCTACCTGAAGACAAAGCTGTTGGAGCAGCTCTAGAAGATTACATCATTAAATTAACTCAAAGTTTAAAATCAGTTGAACAATCTGTAGATCCTAAAACAGGTTCTAATGTATTAAAAGAAGTATTTGAACCTCAAACATGGGCTCTATCTGACTTAGCTAAACAAAAAAGTAAATTGCAAGGGATGTATAGAAAGACCAGACTTAAAGATGCTGACAATATTACTGTAGGAATAGCTCAAGGTAAAGATAGAATAGCAAATGTTATGGGAGATTTTATAGATAAAGAGTTAAAAGGTAAAAATATAGCTCCTGAAATATCTAATCAATACAACGCATTTAAACAAGCTTATGGAGATATGGCAGAAGGATCTTACATTGTTAAGCAACAAATAGAAAGAGATGCTGGTAAAGATATCTTTCAAAGAATATTTAATGACTCAGTAGTTAGGTATACATCCATGGCATCTATAGCAGGTACAATGGTAGGACTTCCTTACTCTAAGGTAGGTATGGCTGTAGCAGGATTTAAAGCCTTGTCTGAAAGTAAAAGGGTAAATGGAATAGCAGCTAAGTCTGCTGAATCAGCAATAAAAATATTACAAAAAAATCCAGAAGCAGCAGCTACTATAGCTAATAGATTAGTAACTTCTACTGCTTTGTCTGCTGATGATTTCTTTGATAACATGACAAAAAGCCTTGCAGAATTAACATTTATTGATCAGCCATTGGCTAGAGATCCTAATGAAGTTATACGTAGAAGTGATAAATTATTACATTTAGTAGAAGATTTAGATCCTGAGATGGCAAAAAATTTAGGTGCTGCCATAGACAACAGAGACTTAGGATCTATAAATGCTTTGATGGATCAATTAGTAAAGGCAGTACCAGCTCAATATGTACAGCCTGGTATAGGTTTTGGAGGTAAAGCTTTTAGTGAGCAAGATATTGCTAAAGTAAATTCTGATATACAGAATGTTAGGAATACTAGAAGAAGAAAACAACTACATAATGCTTTTAATAATCAATCTTCTGATAAATTTAGAATGATTCCTAGCGAGTTATATGAAGAAAAACAAAGTGATCCAGCTAACTTTTTTAAATTTAAAAAGAAACAAAACAAATTTATTAAGGATTACTAATGAAAGATATAGAGCAGGACATAAAAGTTATTAGAGAATCACAGATCCGAATGGAGCAAGATATAAAATATCATATCAAGAGGACTGATTTGCTAGAAAAACGTGTAGATAAAAATGAAGATCTGTTGCAACCTTTAGTAGTATGGAAATGGATGCGTGAAAACGTCCGTTTCATTTTGCTTCTAGTGGGATGCATTGCAGCAATTATAACCTGGAGTATTAAATATGCCTAAAATATTAACACAATTAGTTACAAGTACAATAAGTTCTATTGCAGCTTCTACAGGAGCCGCATCAGGAGGAGGTGGAGGTTCTTACGATGTAAGCGTACTTGCAACAGGACAATCTACTACAAGTGGGTATAGTAGTTTATCTTATAGTAGTGTAAGCACAGTACAGCATGGTACATTTGCTAATGGTACAATAGATACTGATAATACTAATTACTCTACTACCGCTACAGGAGTATCTAGATTTACATTTGATACAGAAGGAACATATGTAGTAGAATTTGTATCTTATGGACAAACTTCTTCAGGTGGTTTTCAATTTGTAGATGTACATAGAAATGGTTCTACAGCAAAAGATGAAGTAATTTGTTATCAAGGTATATATGCAAATTATAATAGAAAAGCAGTTAGTGTAATTAGAAAGTTTGAAGTAGGAGATGCACTAACATTTTTTACGGGTCAAAACAGC
>MDTG01037502.1_pt1 | contig 10813 bp, 10 predicted proteins | sample 811421 | NCBI WGS metagenome assembly MDTG01 (sample SAMN05326645, study PRJNA326480) | marine metagenome | isolation source: seawater | place: Pacific Ocean: South East | collected 2011 | reverse complement strand
ATATGCAATAAATTTTAATGGTATTTTTTTTGTATCCTCTGGATTTTTTTGTCTTAAAGATCCAGATGCTGCATTTCTTGGATTAGCAAATTTTGTTTTAATTTTTTCAAAATCACTATTTTGAATAAAAACTTCACCTCTAATGTCAATTTCTTCAGGGAAATCTTTGGATAAAATTTTTTTTGGAATATTTTCAATAGTTTCTAAATTTTTAGTTATATCCTCTCCTTCCTTTCCATCACCTCTTGATAAACCTTTTTCAAATTTTCCATTCTTATAAGTCAATGATGCTGAAATTCCGTCTATCTTTGGTTCAGCACTAAAAAATATTGAAAAATTTTTTTCTTCAGAAAGAAAGTTGATTATTTTTTTTTCAAAGTTAATGAGATCATCTTCTGTGAATGCATTAGCAAGCGAAAGCATAGGAGCTCTATGTTCAACTTTTTTAAAATTTTTTGACGGTTTAAAACCAACAACTTTAGATGGAGAATTGTCATTATTTAAAAAAGTATATTTCTTTTCTAAATTGAAAATTTCTATCTTTAATTTATCATAAATACTATCTGATACAATTGGAGAGCTTAAATCATAATAATTTTTATTGTAATTATTTATTAAATCAATTTTTTCTAAATATACCTTTTCTAATTTCTTTTTATTCATCTTAATCAAAAAGAGATTTAAATGTTTTCTTAATTATACCTTCTTTTTTATCTTTTTTAATTTTTTGAATATTTTTTTCATAAATTTTATCAAAAACACTATATGATTTTTTATACCATTCGGATGATTGATAGTTATATCCTAGTAGATAAGCGTATTTTTCTGCCTCTATTTGTAAGCCAAGAATATAATATACCTCGACTAATCTATGCATTGCCTCTTCAGAATAAATTGTTGTTTCATAATCATCTATAATTTTTCTAAATCTATTAATAGCAGGTATCCATTTTTTTTTTTGCATATAGTATCTTCCAAGATACATTTCTTTTGAAGCCAAGATATTGTTTATTAAATCTAATTTATAAGTGGCATCAAGAGCATAATCTGTATCTGGAAATTGTCTTATAACAAATTTAAATTTCTCTTTAGCAAGAATAATTGATTTTAAATCTTTTTTTTCATCCACAATTTGTTCGTAAAAGCAAATTCCCATTAAATAGTGTGCATAATCTATATTTTCGTGTTTTGGATATTTTTTAATAAAAATTTTCAATTCTTCAATAGTGTCATAATAATATTGCTGGGAATAATAAGCATACGCAGCCATCAAAGTTGACTTTGGAGCCCAATTAGATTGAGGGAACATTATCTCTACTTCATTAAATTTTTTAGCTGCAAATAAAGCATCACCACCTTCTAATTCCTCTAAGCCACTTCTGTAAGATTCTAGGATTTGAAGCTCTATACTTTTTTCATTTATTGTTGAAATTTTTTTTTCTTCTTTTGAGCATGAGAAACAAAAGATAATTAAAGTAATTATAAAAAGAAAAAATTTTATTTTCATAGCCAATATCTTATTTATCAGAATTTAAAAAAACTCTCTATACTTTAAGCAATAGATTTCAATAAAGTATTATTTATAAGAGTATGGGGAAGATTTCTTTCTTTTATCTCAAGAATAGAATAATTTTTTTCATCTTTGAATGTTTTTCTTAACAACTGATTTGTTAAATAATGCCCACCTTGTGAACATTTCACATTAGCAATTATTCTAAAACCTGAAGTATATAAATCTCCAATACAATCAAGAATTTTATGATTAACAAATTCTTTTTTATTTCTTAAACCTTTTTCATTTAAAATTTTTGTGTCTTTTACCACTATTGCATTTTCCAAGCTTCCACCTTTTGCTAATCCATTTTTTTTTATAATTTCAATATCTTCAAATAAACAAAAAGTTCTTGAGTTATAAACATCAGTTAAATCGTCTTCATAAACTTTTACCTTATTTCTTTGATTGCCTATAATTTGATTTTGATATTTTAATTCAAAATCTATATCTAAGCTTAGAGTAGAAGGTTCAATAGTAATATATCTTTCTCCATCTGAATATTCAACTTTTCTATTAATTTTTACAATTTTAATTGGCTTATCACTTACATCAAAGCCAGAACATAATATTTCTTTTATAAATTCTTTAGCTGAGCCATCTAAAATGGGTACTTCTTCATTATTGATCTCAATTAAAACATTATCAATTCCTAAGCCAAATAATGCTCCCATTAAATGTTCAATAGTAGACACTTTAACTCCAAACTCATTTTCTATAGTAGTGTTAAGTGATGTATTAGTTACATTCATAAAATTTGGATAAACTAAGTTATTTCTATCCAAATCAATTCTTTTGAATACTATGCCATGATTTGGGATTGCTGGCTTAATGCAAATATTTACAATTTTACCACTATGAAGTGCAATACCTTCAAATGTAACTTGTTCTTTGATTGTTTTTTGAGTTAAGTAAGCCACATGGACTTTTAAAATGATTTATCTTGATTTCAAAAACAACAAATATTACCAGATAAAACAGAATTAACTGAAAAGTTGAAAAAATCTTTCAAAAAATCCTTTATTTTCTCTAGTTTTTGGTACTATTGCAATTTCATTTACATTATGCCCATTTAGGATTTTATGAGCCATTAGTGATATCTCAATATTTTCACTATCAATGAATTTTTTTAAATATTTTGCGCTAATAAAGTATTTAACCTTAATATGATATCTTTCGAATATTTTATTTAACTTTAGAATAAATTTTTCCGGAAGTGTTATAAATTTAACATCTAAATTTAAGTAATCACTTTTTAAATTTTCAACAAAAAACTTATAATTTTTTCCATCAATCAAAAAATTTTCTACCAACATGTGAATTATTTCTTGTTCTTTATTATTTTCTTTAAATAAATCTTTTAACTCTATTAATGTTTGATTTAAATTCTTAAAACTAATTATATCGTTATTATTCTTTTTCTTAATACTTATGTCAGTATGAAGTTCTGTGTTTGTGTCTATTATTAAAAAAATATCTTCAATAAATCTATTTGATAATTTTTCAATTTTAAAAATATTATCATCAAGAAATTTTATTAATTCCTTAAAATCAATTAATGAGTCTTTATTAATAATTAATTCATTTGTATAAATATTCTTAAAAGTTAAAGCATCAAATAAAAATATTTCAAATTTATCATTTTTAACATACAAATAAATTTCAAAGTCTTTTTGTTCAATCATTTAAAATAATTTGATTTTCGACTCTTGCATCAATTAATTTTTTTTTTATCGAAATTTCATTATCTAAAAATTCAAATACTAATTTCAAAGACCGATCAACATTTTTTTCAGGTAACTTAACAATTATATTATCATTTAATTCCAAATCCCATCTTCCAGTTGTGAAGTAATAGAAATTTTTAATTTTTTTAAAATCAAAATTTGAGGTATCTATTATTTTCTTCAATTTTAAGAATTCACTTATTTCCGGTTTACCAAAAATAAAAGGTAAATTTTCATCAGATATTTTATTTTCTGAAAGTTTTCCGTTAGAGCCAACAATATAATTAACACCCTGATGATTTAATCTTGCTAAGAATTTTGTTTTTTTAATATTTATATAAAGTGAAGATGGATAAACTTTAAAAATATCATATTTTTCTACTAAACTATTAGAGTCAATTACATTATGTAATTTATCTTTATTAACTAAAAAAATATTTTCTAATTCTAGATTTTTAATATTTTCTAATAAATAATTATTATTTTCTTGTCCCAAACCTAAGATTTCAATATTTGAAATATCAGAAAGATTGATCTTATTTAAAGCTATATTATTAATTGAACCTACAATTAATAATAATAAAAAATAAATTAAAACTTTTTTACTTTTTCGTAGATGCATCTTTTAGAATCCACTTAATTAAATCTATAAAACTTATTCCATAATAAGAAGCTATTTCTGGAACAAGTGATAATTTTGTCATTCCAGGCTGTGTATTTATTTCAAGTAAATAAAATTTATTATTAAAAAATTTGAAATCTGATCTAGAAATACCTCTACAACCAATTTTTTGATGTGCCTTAAGAGCTATATTTAAAACTTCATTTAATTTTTTTTTTGGTAATTCTACTGGAATTATATGTTCTGTTTTTGCTTTAATATTGTATTTGGCCTGATAATCATAAAATTTTCTCTTAGGTTTAAGTTCAATTGCGCCAAGTTTTTTATTCCCCATTATTGCTACTTGAATTTCTCTTCCACCAATAAATTCTTCAATCATAATTTGACCATAACTTGTCATTTTTTTTAAAGTTCTTTTGATATTTTTTTTATTACAAATAAAAACATTTACACTTGACCCCTCGTTTTTTGGTTTAACAACCACAGGAAAATTTAATTTTCTTTCAATTAACTTTATTAAATCCTTTTTTTCATCAAAAGAGTACAAGAAAGATTTTGGTGTAATAATCTTATTTTTTTTAAAAAACTTTTTTGAAATTTCTTTATCCATAGCTATGGAGGAGGAAACAACTCCCGAATGAGTATATGGTATTTTAAATCCTTCAAGAATTGATTGTATATATCCATCCTCACCGAATTGTCCATGTAATGCATTAAAAATTACAGAGGGTTTAAATTGGTTTATATTTTTAGACAAATTTTTATCAGGTTCAGATATTTTTACTTTGTAGCCATTTTTTTTTAATTCTTTTGCGACTTGCAAACCTGTATCAAGACTGATTATTCTTTCTTTAGAAATTCCACCTGAAATTATAAGTATTTTTTTTTTCAATTTATTCTAAAATTTTAATTTCTTTTTCTAATTTTATACCAGTTTTTTTTAAAACACTTTCAGACACAAATTCAATTAACTTTTTCATATCTTCAAATTTAGCATTACCTCTGTTAACAAAAAAATTACAATGTTTTTGTGATATCGAAGCTTCTCCAAAAGATTTTTCAAGAGATACGGATTCCTTAATAAGCTGCCACACCTTTTTATCTGACTGATCAATAGGGTTTTTAAAAGTACTTCCGCTTGTTTTAACTTTAGTGGGTTGTGTCTTTTCTTTTTTTTCTTTTAATGATTGGATTTCAGTACTAATTTTATTTTTATCTTTTTTAAAACCTCTGAAAGATGCGCTAAGAAAAATAAGATCTTCAGATAATCCACTATCTCTATACTTAAAATTTATGTCTTTAGCAGGTATCGTTAATATTTGCCCTGATTTACTTACCACCTGAATTGAAATTAGAATATCCTTAAATTCTTTTCCGAAACAACCTGCATTCATTTTAATTCCTCCTCCAATGGTACCTGGAATACATGATAAAAATTCAAAACCACCAATATTATTTTCCATTGCAAATTCTGATAAAGCTTTATCACTAACTGCAGTCCCTGCGATAATAACATCTTCTGACAGCTTTGAAATATTATTAAAATTCTTCGTTAATTTAATTACAACACCATTATATAGTCCATCTGAAATTAATGTATTAGATCCACCACCTAAAATAAATATTTTCTCTTTATGCTCAATTTTTTTTAAGAATTTAATCAGCTCTTTCAAATTATCAGCCTTATAGTAAATCTTTGCTTTGCCACCAATATTAAACCAATTTTTATTTTTTAAATTATAGTTTAATTTCAAATTTTCATTAAATTCAGATGATAGTTCTTTTAAATCAATGATCATAATAGTAATTTAGGTAATTCTCTCATCCAACTTGAAATAGTCCCAGCACCCATACCAATAACTATTTGCTTACCAAAGATATTATTCCTAATATATTTTGCTAATTGAAATTTATCATCAACTAAAAATAATTGAACTTTTGAATTTTTGATAATTTGATTAGCAAAATTTTTATAGCTAAATCCAAGTTTTATTTTTTCTCCAGCAGTATAAATTGGAAATAAAAATACTTTATCAGCTTTATTAAATGCATAAGTAAATTCTTTTTTTAAATCCTTTAATCTTGATATCCTGTGTGGTTGAAATATACAGATTTTTTCATAATCTTTATAAACATTATTTACACCCTCCATAACTTCTTTAATTTCGGTTGGGTGGTGAGCATAATCATCAAAAAAATCAACTTTGTTAAAAGTAAAAATTTTATTAAATCGTCTTTGAACTCCTTTAAAATTTTTTAAGCCTTTTTTGATGTTAAATATTGGTAGACCTACAGTAATTGCCAAAGCAGTAGCTGCAACTGAATTTTGAATATTATGAACACCTATCAAAGGTATTCTAAAGTTTTTAATAATTTGATTTTTTTTATTTGGCAAACTTATCTTAATATCAAATTTAGAATATTCTTTAAACTGTTTAATATTTTTAATACAGAAATTTGATTTAAGATCTAATCCATATGTATAAAAATTTTTGTTTTTTAAATTTTTGATTAAAATCTTATTATTTTTATTATCTAAACAGATGAATGATTTTCCAAATGATGGAACTTTATTAACAAAATCAATAAAATATTTGTTCAATCTATCCATAGAATAATAATAATCCATATGTTCCCTATCAATATTAGTTATTATTGAATAAGTTGGAGGAATAAAAATAAAACTTCCATCTGACTCATCTGCTTCTAAAATCGACCAATCACTTCTACCAAGTTTTGCAGAGTTATTAATTGAATTAATTACTCCTCCATTAATTATTGTGGGGTCTATTTTAGTTTCTTGAAAAATAGAGGCTATTAGAGATGTTGTGGTAGTTTTTCCATGAGAACCAACTACAACAATATTTTTTGTTAATGATACAATATTGGCCAACATTTCTCCTCTTTTATAAATAGGTAATTGTCTTTTATTTGCTTCTTTTAGCTCTGGATTATTTTTTTTTATTGCAGACGATACAACTATAATTGTTGCCTTATTAATATTTTGCTTCTTGTGTCCAATAGAGACCTTTATTTTTTCTTTTTTTAATCGTTCAATATTCCTATTAGTAGATATATCGCTTCCTTGAACTTTAAAACCTTTACCTTTCATTATTAAAGATAGGCCACTCATACCAATTCCCCCAATACCTATAAAATGTATGATTTCAGATTTTGCTAATTTTATTTTCATTAAAAATTTCTAATAAATTTTGATTTACATTATTCCATGTATTTTGAAAATTTAATTTTTTTAAATTATTCTTTTTTGTTAAGTATTCATCTTTTTTAACAAATATTTCTATTAATAATTTCTCAAATTTTTGTTTATCAAAACTATTTTGATCAATGATCCAGCAGCAATCTCTATCTTTATAATATCTTGCATTTTCATATTGATGATTATCTTTTGAGCTTGGCAATGGAAAAATAACAAATGGAATATTAAGTATCGAAAGTTCAGCTAAAGTTGAAGCGCCACCTCTAGTGATACAAAGATCGGATTGCTCTAAAAGTTCATTTAAATTTTCATTAAAAGTGAAAACTTTGTTTTTAATATTATTTTCTGCATAAAATTTTTTGAGAATATCTTTATTATTTTCACTAGTTTGATGAATTACTTTTAAAGGACAAAATTTTGAAATATTTACTAGTATTTCATTTAAAAGTTTATCAAATATTTTTGCTCCCTGACTTCCTCCAATAATTATAATAGTAGATAAATCATCTTCTTTTTGAAAACTATATTTTTCATAATATTTTTTTCTAATTAATGGCATTATAACGGTTTGTTTTTGTTCAAATTTTTTTGGTAAATTAATTAAGTCTTTAGAGTAACAAATAAGTTTTTCTGCAAAATTTAAAAAAAATCTATTTGCCCTACCAAGAACTCTGTTCGGCTCAATTAAATAAGTCTTAATACTTAGTATTTTTGCAGCTAAACATAATGGTAAAGACATATAGCCACCAGTTGAAATTAAAATTGAAATTTTTTCTCTCTTTAAAATTATTAAAGATTTGATAGTCAATATAATCATCTTTAGTAGTGATAAAGGAAGTAATAATAAATTATTAAATTTTGGTGTATTAATAACTATAAATCTATAATTCTTTTTTTCTAAATATTTAACCCCCCTAAGATCAGTTGATATCAAAATTTCGTAATTAGATTTTAAATGATCATGAATTGTAATCGCTGGTAAAACATGACCACCAGATCCGCCAGTAGAAATTAATACTTTCTTTTTCATCTTTTAATTTATTTTTCTTTTTGTTAAATTTAAAATTATCCCAGCTAATATCGAAGTGCTTACTATTGATGAACCTCCATAACTCAAAAATGGTAAAGTCATTCCAGTGGTGGGAAATAGTCTTATGTTAACCCCAATATGAATTGTTGCTTGCATTAAAATTAAACTAATTGATCCAATTAAAATTAGTTTAATTTTATCGTTATTCTCAAACTTAACTTTTTTAAAAACCATATAAATAAAGATTAAAAACAATAATAATATTAACATTATGGCAACTACACCAAACTCCTCAGAAATAACAGATATTATATAATCCGTATGGGCCTCTGGTACTCTATTTTTAAGAGTTCCTTCCCCAATACCTTTTCCAAAAAAACCTCCACTAGTAATAGATTCAATAGCTTTATCTGACTGAAAATTATGAGATCCAGTTTCTCTATTAAAAAATGAAAAAATACGTCCTTGTATATAATCAAATTTAGGTACAAAGATAACCAAATAAACGAGTATAGCTGAACCTAATAAAAAAATTAGGAGCAAAAAATAGATATTTATTCCAGAAGTAAAAATCAAAATGGCCCAAGAAAAAACGACCAACAATGTTTGACCAATATCAGGTTGTGATATTAACAGTAATGATATTATAGAAATTAGAACAGTCGATAAAACATATTTAGAGACAATATTTGTTTTATTATTGCAAAGAATAGTTGCTAGAATTATTATCAAAAATGGTTTTAAAACTTCTATAGGTTGAAATCTTGGTAAGAAAAATATATCTAACCATCTCCTTGAACCTTTTACCTCTATACCAATTATAGGCACCAAAAATAAAGAAAAAAAAGATACAAAAAAAAGAATTATTGAATATTTAACTAATTGATCTGTACTAAAAGAGGAGAATATAAAAATTATTATAATTCCTATCAAAACATAAATTAAATGTTTAAAAAAAAAGAAATAGTTATTAGTATCTAATTTATCAGATGCTATTAAAGAAGTTGAAACTAAAGAAAAAAATAATCCTATAATAAACAATAAACTTATTAAAGTAAGAATAGATTTATCAATATTTTTCCACCATTTATAATAAAATTTATAAAATAAACTATCACTTTGCATCAATAAAATTTTTGATTAATTGATTAAAATGTTTTCCTCTATCTTCAAAATTTTTAAAATTATCAAAAGATGCTCCAGCAGGACTAAAAAATATAATATTTTTTTTCATCCCTACTTTTTTAATTTCAAAAAAAATTTCTTTAAGTGCTAATTTTAAATTCTTAAACTTTTTAAAATTAACTTTATTACCTAAAATGTCTATAAATTGCTTGTGATATTTTCCAAATATGAAGGCTTTAAAATTTTTACATTCTTTTTTAGATAACTTAAATTTATCTCCTTTTTTAGGAATTCCTCCTAATATCCAATAAGCATCTTTTAAATTTTTTAATACGTTTTCTGAAGAGGCAAAGCTTGTAGATTTTGAGTCATTTATTATAGTAAGGTTATTTTTATCAAATATAATTTGCTGTCTGTAATCTAGGCCTTTAAATTTATTAATTGTTTTAATTAATTTTTTCTCATTTAGTCTTAATTTTGAACCAATCTTTAATATGAATGATAAATTTTCTTTGTTACCATCAGAAATAAAATATTTATTAGTAATTTTACTAAACTTTTTATTAAAATTTGAAGTATGAACTTTATAAATTTTTGCTTTGTATTTACCTTTTTTTATTTTTTTATTAATTAGATCATCACCCTTTTTAACGTAAGCAAAAGATCCTCTGATTTGAGATTTTAATAATTTAAACTTTGCATTTACGTAATTTTTTAAACTTTTGTGTCTTTCAATATGATCTGAAGTAATGTTCAAAATTACTGCATATTTTGATCTAAAAATTCTACTATAATCCAGCTGATATGAGGATGCCTCTATTACAAAAATTGTTTTTTTAGTGATATTTTTTTCTGATAATGCTGGATTACCAATATTTCCAATAAGCCTCGAGTCTCTCTTTTGATCTATTAAAGCATCATGTAAAATTTTAGAGGTTGTAGATTTGCCGTTTGTTCCAGTAATTGTGATGCTTTCATTGTTATAAAATGAAAATAAGACATCTAGATCAGTGTGAATTTTTAAAAAATTATTCTTTAAAAAATTTGATAATTTACAATTTGAAATATCAATACCTGGACTGATAATAATTTTATCAAAATTTATTTTATGAATTTGTTTTAAACTAATTATTTTTGAATTAGTTTTAAAATTAATTTTATGATTGTCATCAAATAAATATATATCAGACTTTTTTTTTAAAAAATTATAAGATGAAATACCACTCTTACCTAAACCGTAAATTAATATTTTTTTTCCCAAAAAAATATTATTAGATATTTTCATTATCTTAGTTTTAAAGTAGCTAAACCAATCATTGCTAAGATTATGGATATAATCCAAAACCTAATTACAACTGTTGACTCTGGCCAACCCTTTTTCTCAAAATGATGATGAATCGGTGCCATTCTAAAAATTCTTTTTCCTGTAAGTTTAAAAGATATTACTTGAACCATTACTGAAACTGCCTCTAATACAAAAAGTCCACCAGTAATTGCCAAAACAATTTCATGCTTTGTAATAATTCCTACAGCACCT
>MDTG01415607.1_pt1 | contig 10814 bp, 10 predicted proteins | sample 811421 | NCBI WGS metagenome assembly MDTG01 (sample SAMN05326645, study PRJNA326480) | marine metagenome | isolation source: seawater | place: Pacific Ocean: South East | collected 2011 | reverse complement strand
TGATATATTAATCCCTCTTTCAATTGCCATTCTTTTTGCTAATGGAGAAGCAATTATTCTTTCATTAGAAAAAACGACCGAGTCTGTTATTTCTTTTTCTTTTTTATTAGAATCATTTATTTCAATTACCAATTCATTTTTTTCAACTGTTTTTTCAGAATCAATATTATTGGATTTTTTAGAGTTTAAAGATTTAAGGACCTCATTAACATCGGTATCCTTATCACCAATAATAGCTAAAATACTATCAACTAAAGCTGACTCACCTTCATTAACTCCTATGTAGAGCAAGTAGCCCGAATAGAATGACTCAAACTCCATTGTTGCTTTATCAGTTTCAATTTCTGCTAATATTTCTCCTTCCTTTATTAAATCGCCTACTTTTTTATTCCATGAAGCAACAACACCTTCTTGCATAGTATCACTTAATCTGGGCATATTAACAATCTCAACACTAAATTCTTTTAAATCAAATTCATCATTATTATTTGTGTTTTTATCTTCAGAATCAATATTGTTATTTGGCGCTTCAGACCTTTCATTTTTTTGACCTAAATGACTTGTTATGTCTTCACCTTTATTTCCAATTATGGCAAGCAAACTATCCACAGGAGCAGTTTGACCTTCAGCAACCCCAATATGAAGAAGATTACCTTCATAAAAAGATTCAAATTCCATCGTTGCTTTATCTGTTTCTATTTCAGCCAATATATCTCCTTCTTTAATTGAATCACCTACTTTTTTGAACCATTTAGCTACAGTGCCTTCTTCCATAGTATCACTTAAACGAGGCATATTTATAATTTCTGCCATATTAATCTAATTTATGTTTCAAAAAAGGATAATCTTCTTGCTCATATACTACATCATACATTAAGCTCTTTTCTGGATACGGAGAGTCGTTTGCAAATTTTTCGCATTCAAGCACTTTTTCTTTGACACTAGCGTCTATCTTTTCAAGTTGGGCTAGAGTAGCATATTTTTTTTTGATGATGACATCCTTAACCTGAATAATTGGATCTATTTTTCGATATTCTTCAACCTCTTCTTTAGTTCTATAATGCTGAGCATCAGACATTGAATGGCCTCGATATCGATATGTTTTCATTTCTATAAAAGAAGGACCTTTTCCCAATCTAGAATTTTTAATAGCTTTATCTAAAGATTTAGCAACAGTAACAGGATTCATACCATCGACAGGTTCACATGGCATTTCATATCCGAGTCCTAACTTCCAAATTTCCTGATGACTTGCAGTTCTTGCAACAGACGTACCCATAGCATATCCATTATTTTCAACTATAAAAACAACTGGAAGCTTCCACAATGTTGCTAGATTTAATGTTTCATGAAGTGTTCCTTGCCTGACCGCCCCGTCTCCTAAAAAACAAAGTGTAACATTATCCCTATTAAAATATTTATCACCAAATGCCATTCCAGCTCCCAAGGGTATTTGACCTCCAACTATGCCGTGGCCTCCGTGAAATTTAAATTTCTTAGAAAAAATATGCATAGAACCACCTAAACCATTAGATGTGCCTGTTGACTTTCCAAATAGTTCAGCCATAACTTTTTTTGGATCTTCTCCCATTCCAATAGGTTGTACATGATTTCTATATGCAGTAATCATTCTATCTTTACCTAACTCCATAACATGTAATGCTCCAGCCAAAACTGCTTCTTGACCATTATACAAGTGCAAAAAGCCTCTGACTTTTTGTTGGATATAAACAGAAGCTAATTTATCCTCAAATTTTCTCCAAAAAAACATGTTTTCATACCATTTAAGATATGTGTCCTTAGTGATTTTTTTCATAAAATATTGATGATAATTCTTAAATTATTCAACTACAAAAATAATTAATTATTGTGAATTTTAAATGCTTTCTGGAATATTAAAGGCTAGAGAAAATCTTAAAGTATTTTCCAATGGACTTCTTACGTTAGAAGTAGAGAATAAATACGAAACATTAAGATCCATTTGATTTATTATAAATCCTGTACCAAAAGTTATATACCTTCTAGACCCTTTAAACTTACTTTCATTAAAATAGCCTGTTCTTAAAGAAAAGATTTTTTTAAAAATATATTCAAATCCTAATGCCCAGGTTATTTCTTGTAGTTCTTCTTTAAATCCATCGGGTGCATCATTGAATGATTGCATTATTCCCTTTAAAAAACCAATATCTGGTTGCTCGTATCCTAAAAAATTATTCATTTCATCAAAGGTTGCTATTGGAGTTGGAACTAAAAGTTTATTTAACTCTAAATTTAAATTCAATCGATTATCATCGTCTAAAGAAAGTTCTAAACCACTTCCTATTCTTAAATTTGTTGGAATAAAATTTTGCTTTCCTCCTTCATCATATTTTAATCTTGGACCAATATTAGATATATTAAATCCTGATCTGAAAATAGAATTTAAACCCTTAAACTCAAATGACTTACTTTGGTAAAAACCTGCAATATCAATTCCTAATGAATTAGCAGAATTATTGTCGGAATCTGTTGCTAGTTTAAGATCAGACCTTATATATCTTGCAGCAACAGACATTGAAAAAGATTCACTCAATTTAAGTGAGTATGATAAATCAAGAGTTAGTTCATTTGGACGTTCAACCCCCTGATCTACTATCGATCCAGCAATAACCTGATTAAATTGAACATCACCAAGACTAAAATATTTAAAACTAGTAGCCCAAGAACTTCGTTCATTCAATTTTCTATAATAGGTAACATTTCCTAAAAATATATCATTTACTAATTTACTTAAATATGGAGTATAGCTAATACCATATCCTCTAGAAGTGTTTACAAATGCATATTTAGCAGGATTCCATTGCTGAGAAAAAGCATCTGAGCTTGTTGCTACTCCAATATCTCCCATTCCTGCAGCTCTTGCGTCTGAGGTTATCATTAAAAAAGGAACTCCAGTTGTAATAACCCTGTCTTGAGCATATCCCTCAATAAAAAAAATTAAACAAATGCCAAAAAGTATAAATAATCTGATATTCTTCATTATTGAATTTTATAACGATTAAATATCTCTTTTGTTATCTAAATTTCAAAAAATATAATTTATTTTTTTAATCATTTAAATACTAAAAAAAATAATTATACGTTGAATATATTGTTGTTTAATTATATAGTGAAATATCAAAAAAAATGATTGATCCTATTAAAATTATTATATTTGTTTAAGTTTTGTAAACCTTAGATGCTTATGAATAAAAATAAAGTATATCATTTACCGTTTTTATTACTAATTCTATTGCTGGTTTTCGGTTGTGGTAAAAATAACACTTCCAGAGGAACGGGATGGGGAATAAATGCAAAAAATAAAGGTTTTCAATATAATACTGATTTTGAAGAACAGGAAACTGGCCCAGGACTTGTATTTATTGAAGGTGGTACTTTTACAAAAGGTCAGGTGCAGGATGATGTTATTCATGATTGGAATAATAGTCCTTCCCAACAACATGTAATGTCTTTCTATATAGATGAGACTGAAGTTACCAATATAATGTATATGGAGTATCTTGACTGGCTTGAAACTGTTTTTCCACAAAGCGAACCTCGTTACAGAGAAATTTATAGACAAGCTTTACCTGACACTTTAGTTTGGAGAAACGCTTTAGGTTACGTCGAAGAATTAACTACTAATTACCTACGTCACCCAGCATATGCTGAATATCCTGTAGTTGGTGTAAGTTGGGTTCAAGCTGTTCAATATGCTGAATGGAGAACAGATAGGGTAAATGAGTACCTTTTAGAAAGAGAATCTTATGTCAAAAAGGATGTTCGCTATGAAAGTATTGATCCAAATAGCACTTTTAATACTCAAGCTTATTTAACGCGACCTGAAACTTCATACGGTTCAAAAATTGATAGTTTAGATGGAGGAGAAACCCCTCTTATTAATTCAGGAAAAAGAGGAACAACAAAAAAAGACACTGCAACTGTTAACGTTTATGCTGGAGTTAGTAAAGGACTATTACTTCCCTCCTACAGACTCCCAACTGAAACTGAATGGGAATATGCAGCTTTAGCCCTTGTTGGAGATAGAGAGTACAATAATTACAGGGGTAAGAAAAAATATCCATGGCAAGGAGAATACACAAGATCATTAGATAGAAAAATGGAAGGAGATCAACTTGCAAATTTCAAATTCGGAAAAGGAGATTATGGTGGGATTGCTGGATGGTCTGATGACGGAGCAGATATAACTATTCAAGTCAAATCATATCCTCCAAATGACTTTGGTTTGTACGACATGGCTGGAAATGTTGCTGAATGGGTTGCAGATGTTTACAGGCCTATAATTGACGACGAATACAATGATTTTAATTATTATAGAGGCAATGTTTACAAAAAGTACATTACTGAAGATGGAAAAGCTAGAGTCATTCCATCAGATCAATTAGTTTATGACACACTTCCAAATGGAAGAGTTATTTTAAAAAAATTACCTGGACAAATGGATCAGGTTGCAATAGATGAAGAAGAAACGTTTTTAAGACAAAATTTTTCTGAGAGTGATAATCGAAATTTTCGTGATGGGGATAGAGAATCAACCAGAAAATACGGAGAGCAGCCTGAAGAAGGTGAGGTAAGTACCCGTCCTGAATCTGCTAACATGTATGATGCCCCAACTTATGCCACAGTAACTAGAGATGAAGATGGAAATGTAGTTAGTAGAGAAATTGATAAGTCCAGTAAAAGAACTTCTCTCATTACTGATGAGGTTAGAGTTTATAAAGGTGGCTCATGGAAAGATAGGGCTTATTGGCTTGATCCAGCTCAAAGAAGATATTTACCTCAGTACATTGCTACTGAATACATTGGTTTCAGATGTGCAATGTCTCGTGTAGGATCAAAAAGCAAAAAGAAAAAATCAGCACGCCACAAGCGTGGACGCTAAATCCTTTTAAGGCATCCATCAGGGTGCCTTTTTTTTTATGACTAAACTAGAAGAATTATATAAAATATTTACTAAGTCAGCGGGCATCTATACAGATACCAGAAAACCATTAAGTAAAGGAGTTTTTTTTGCGCTGAGAGGCATTTTTTACGATGGCAATAAATATGCTTCAAAAGCTCTTAATCAAGGAGCCTATCGTGTAATTGTAGACGATTTTTCCCTATCAAATAAATCTGAAAAATTTATATATGTTAAAAACACTTATGAGACTTTAAAAAAACTAGCAAATTATCATAGAAAAAAACTTTCATGTCCTGTCCTTGCTATAACTGGAAGTAATGGAAAAACAACTACCAAAGAGCTAATTAAGGCTGTTATAAAAAAGAAATATAAAACCCATGGAACAATTGGAAATTTAAATAACAATATTGGAGTTCCATTAACATTATTGAACATACCATTATCATCTGAATTTGTAATAATTGAGATGGGAGCTAGTCACTTAAAAGAGATAGAGGAGTTATGTTTAATTGCAAAGCCATCACATGGGTTTATAACAAATTTTGGTAAAGCACATGTTGAAGGTTTTGGAAGTGAAGAGGCAATTATTGAGGGTAAATCTGAATTATATGAGTTTTTATCGAATTCTAATGGAACTATTTTTGTAAATAATGACCACAAAGATCAATTAAAAAAACTGAATAAATCTAAATTTATTTCATTTGGAAAAGACATAAAATCAAATCACATCATTTCATACAGTGTTAAAAATAAAAAACTAGAAGTAACATTTCAACAAAAAAAGTTTATTAGTAATCTTCATGGAAAATATAATTTTCCAAATATAGCAGCTGCAATTATAATTGGACACCATTTCAATGTTCCTTTAAATAAAATTCAAAAAGCAATAGAGGCATATGAATCAAATAATAACAGATCTCAATTGATTAAAATAAAAAATTTTGAAATTATTTTAGATGCCTATAATGCTAACCCATCAAGCATGGAGGCTGCAATTAAAAGCTTTCATAGCACTTATCCTAACGAAAGCATTGTAATTCTTGGAGATATGTTAGAGCTTGGAAAAGTTTCTTCAAAATCTCATAAAGAAGTTATTAAATTATTAAATAAATTATCCTTTTCAAGATCAATTTTAATCGGCGAAAATTTTGAAAAAATTAAAACAGAATCAAAGTCTTTTGATAAATTTAAATCAACTCAGGCTCTTACAAAATATCTTAAAACAAATTCAATAAAAGAAAAACATATTTTAATTAAAGGTTCAAGATCAATGGCTATGGAAAAATTACTCCCGTTTTTCTAGAAGAAAATTAGATATTTTTTTAATAGCTTATCATTTTTTAATATCGTTCTTCTATTGGTCATCGGATTTATCTTTATTCTTTTTTTCTATATCCATATTGAAAAATTTTTCAAATCGGTCAGGAATATAATTTTTATTTTCATCTTCCTCAAACCCCATGGATGTACTCAAAAAAGAATATGCAATTACCCCTCCAAAGAGCAACACCACAAAAATTATTACTATAGCTATTTCAGACATATTAAAATTCTTTATTCTTTCTATTACAATTTAATAAAAATTGAATCATTTATTTATAAATAATAAAAAAATCTAATTTTTAAACACGCATTTTTTTAACTACTTTAGGCAATAAAATTATATAATTTTAAATGAAAAATACGATAATACTTCTCTTTTTATTTTCTGCTAATTTATTCTCTCAAGATTGGCTAGTTATTGAACAACATACAGAAAATAGATATAAAGATGGAAAAATGAAAGTAGTAATAGATGACGGAAAATCATTAAACACTATTGAATTAGAAGACCCTTCATTTGCTAATCTCATTAAAACATTGCAAGGAGAGGATTATGAATTAAAGTTTATTGATTCTTCATTTATTTTAGATGGAAAGTTACAAAAACCAATTACAAGATATTATTTCATAAGAAAAGATTTATGATTAAGTTTTCGAAGATTTTAACTCTATTTGTTTTATTTAATCTTTTGTTTGGTTGTGATGAAGACAGAGACTGCATAATAATTCTTGAAAAAACAACTTTCGATTCCAAATACTATTTTTTATTTGAAAATGAAGATATGTTTTCTAATAATAATAATAATTTGCTAGATTACTCACCTGATAAATATTCTTCAGGTGAAGTCAATTTTGAAACATATAAAAAATTTAATATTGGTGATGAATATTGTAATTTTTAAAGATGATTAAATTTAAAGAACCTGATATTAAAAATTTATCAAAAATTTTTAGGTTAAATCTAGTTAATAGTATAACAGGCTATAAGTCTGCTAACCTAATTGGAACGAAAACAAATGAAAAAGTTAATAATGTTGCAGTCTTTAGTTCAGTAATTCACTTGGGAAGCAACCCTCCATTAATTGGATTTATTCTTAGACCTACCTCCGTTCCAAGACATACATATCAAAATATTCGTAAATACGGCTATTTTACATTAAATCAAATTAGTAAAAATCAAATTAAATCTGCTCATCAAACAAGTGCTAAATATTCTAAAGAAATTTCAGAATTTGATCAAACTGATTTAAATTTTGAATTCAAAGATAAAATGATAGCTCCATATGTTAAAAATTCTCCCATTCAAGTTGGGTGTTCATATTCAAATGAATATGAAATAAAAGAAAATAATACGATTCTTATAATTGGAAATATTGAATGTATATATATAGACCAAGATCTTATTATGGATGATGGTTGGGTAAAACTCGATAAGGGTAACATTGTAACAATAAATGGACTAGATGGTTATTGCCTTCCTAAACTAATTGAAAGGTTTTCTTATGCAAGACCATAAAATTTGAAAATATTTTTATAAATGGAATTTATTGATAATGCTTTAATAGAATATGCAATTCAAAACAGTAGTGATGAATCTAATTTATTGAAAGATCTTAGAAAGCAAACCCATCAAAAAATTCTACATCCAAGAATGCTCAGTAGCACTATTCAGGGTAGATTTTTAAGTTTTATATCTAAATTAATAAAACCAAAATATATTCTTGAAATTGGAACCTATACAGGATATGGTACTCTCTGCCTTTCTGAAGGATTATCAAAAAATGGACAAATCGACACAATTGAAATCAATGAAGAATTAATCAATTTTCAAAATTTTTTCTTTCAAAAAAGCACAAAAAGAAAACAAATTAATCAACACATTGGAGATGCACTTTCAATAATAAAAAAAATAAATAAAAAATTTGATATAGTTTTTTTGGATGCAGACAAAAGCAATTATATCAATTACATGAAGTTAATAATTCCCAGATTAAAAAAAGGAGGAATTCTTATTTCAGATAATGTTTTATGGAGCGGAAAAGTTCTTCAGAAGTCATCAATAAGCGACATTGATACAAAAACGCTTAAAAAATTTAATAAAATAGTAAAAAATCATCCCAAATTAGAAACAGTATTATTACCAATCAGAGACGGATTAAGTTTAAGTAGAAAGATTTAAAGTTTTCGTTTAATTGAATCGGTTAATTCGTCAAGATCTTTTTTAGCACTTTTTATCTCATCATTTAAGTTTTTTGCAACGGATGCTGAAGACCCCTCAATATCAGATGATTTTTGAATTTCAGATTTAATCTCATTAGTTGCATGACGAATTTGTGTTATTCCTTTAGCCATTCCTTTAGCTATTGATGGAATTTTATCTGCACCAAAAACTAATAGAACTATAAAAAAAATTAAAGCTATCTCAGCTCCACTTATAAACAAAAACATTTTTTTATTTTTTTCAAATATAAAAATCCATATTGAAACGACATCAAGAATAAGTTTACATTTAAAAAGATAAATAAAATCCTATCCTTTAATTTTTGCTTTAAACTTTTCAAAATCAGATGAAGATTTTTCTTTGGGCCAGCTATTATTAGAAATATCAATATCAGCTGTTTTTAAATCTGGATCAACTTTAACTCCTATCAGCTCTTTATTAGTTGCTAAAACTTTTTTTACTGAATTATCATTTTTTCTCCATACTTGAACAGGATATTCAACTCGCTCTTTAGTCCCATCTTTATATATATATTCTACAATCAAAGGCATTACTAGTCCTCCTGGTTTTTCAAATTCAATTTCGTAAAAGTTTTTTGGAAAATTATTTTTTTCTAATGCTTCATTTCCAAATTTTTCATCAATATATTTTTTTAGAGGAGCCGAATTATTAATTGGATTCTCAATTTCTTCTTGTGCGTTTTTAGTGTCATTATCTTTGGGTGCCATAAAAACATAATTTGGAGCAAGATCATCTACTGTCAAACCATAGGCAGATAAAATTTTATCAACCTCAGGACTAGGCTTAGATGAAATTGTATATTTTTTTACACTTTTGACTCCAATATCAACATAATCCGTCGAATAAAACCATCCTCTCCAAAACCAATCCAAATCAACTGCAGAAGCATCTTCCATAGTTCTAAAAAAATCTTCCGGTGTAGGATGTTTAAACATCCACCTTTTAGAATATGTTTTGAAAGCATGATCAAACAATTCTCTTCCCATAACAGTCTCTCTAAGTATATTAAGAGCAGTAGCAGGTTTTGCATATGCGTTAGGCCCTAATTGAAAAACATTTTCTGGATTAGACATTATAGGCGATATATTATCTTGATTTCCAGACATATAAGGAACTATCTTTGCGGGGTCTCCTCGCCTTGAGGGGTATTTATCTAATGGTGCTATAGCTTGATCAAAGTTCTTGCCAAACTCTTGTTCGGTTAAATACTGCATAAAAGTATCTAAGCCCTCATCCATCCATCCCCATTGACGTTCATCTGAATTAACAATCATTGGGAAATAATTATGTCCAACTTCATGGATTATAACACTTATCATTCCAAACTTAACCCTATCTGAATATTTACCATCCTCATCGGGACGACCATAATTCCAACATATCATCGGATACTCCATCCCCTGATTTTTAGCATGAACAGAAACAGCTTTTGGATAAGGATAATTAAAAGTGTATTTCGAATATGTTTCTAATGTTTGAGCTACTGCATAAGTAGAGTATTCCTGCCAAAGAGGATTTCCTTCTTTAGGGTATAAGGAAACAGCCATAACTTTTTTTGAACCTACTTTAACTGCCATCATATCCCAAATAAATTTTCTTGAACTAGCAAAAGCAAAATCACGAACATTATTAGCAACATACCTCCAAGTTTTTTTCTTATTTGAAAACTCAGATTCTTTTTTAACTACCTCTTCCTCAGTAACAATAATTACTGGTTTATCATAAGAATTTTGAGCTTGCTTATATCTTTTAAACTCTTGATTAGTTAAAACTTCACGAGGGTTTTTTAACTCCCCAGTTGCCTCTACAATATGATCAGCTGGAACAGTTAAATTAACCTCATAGTTTCCAAAATTCAAAGCAAACTCTCCATTCCCCCAAAACTGATAATTCTGCCATCCCTCAACATCATTATAAACTGCAAGTCTTGGAAAAAATTGAGCAATAACATAAGCTCTATTTCCATCCTTTGGAAAAAATTCAAAACCAGATCTTGCTCTATTTGTTACATGATTATTAATATTATACCACCACTTTATTTTAAACGAATAGCTTTCTCCGCTTTTTATTGAGTTGGGGAGATCAATTCGCATCATCGTATTGTTTATAATATATTTAAGCGGATTACCTGATAAAGATTTCACCCAATTTATATTAAATCCTCCGTCAAAAGGCTTATCATAATACTTTGCAGCAAATGCTTCTACAGGGATAAGAGGTTCTGCCCCTCCTCCATTTTTTTCAAGTGCTGGAGCATCTTTTTTTCGTATGTTTTGATCTAATTGAATCCATAAATAATCTAATTGA
>MDTG01135643.1_pt1 | contig 10814 bp, 7 predicted proteins | sample 811421 | NCBI WGS metagenome assembly MDTG01 (sample SAMN05326645, study PRJNA326480) | marine metagenome | isolation source: seawater | place: Pacific Ocean: South East | collected 2011 | reverse complement strand
GTCTACTGAAACCTGTTGCAATTTACCCAGACCCTCAGCGACTCGATGGTTTCCTCGTAATGTGTGAAGTTTTGAATGCAGATGGTACACCCCATCCAAGTAATGGAAGGGCGACGATAACAGAAGATGATGATGATTTTTGGTTTGGTTATGAGCAAGAGTATTTCATCATGGATGTTGATACACAACTTCCGTTAGGCTTCCCAGTTGGTGGTTATCCTGGCCCTCAGGGACTTTACTACTGTTCAGTCGGAGGTAGGAACACGCATGGCAGAGACTTAGTCGAAGAGCATGCTGATTTATGCCTTGATGCAGGAATTAATTTTGAGGGGATAAACCAAGAAGTAGCATGTGGCCAATGGGAATTTCAGATTTTTGCTAAGGGCGCGAAGCAAGCTGGTGATGAGCTATGGGTCGCACGATATCTATTAGATAGATTGACTGAGAAGTATGGCTATTACATTGAATACCACCCTAAGCCTATCACTGGAGATTGGAATGGATCTGGAATGCACGTTAACTTTAGTGATGGCAGAATGAGAGATGAAGGTGGTGAGGCTCTTTTCACCAGTATTTGCGAAGCCTTTGGTAAAAATATTGAAGCACACATGTCTGTTTATGGTGCACATAATGAGATGCGGCTTACAGGTTTGCATGAGACTCAATCAATCGATCAATTCTCTTATGGTGTATCTGACAGAGGCGCATCTATTAGAATCCCAATCGGAACTATCGAAGATGGTTGGAAAGGTAGACTTGAGGATAGGCGACCTGCATCGAATGGTGACCCATACAAAATTGGAGCAGTTGTAATTAGTACAACGAAATCTGCCTACAACTGAAGTCACAGCGAATAGGCCATTCCAGGCAAACAATGCCTAGCGAGGTGGGAAGAACGTAGAGGTATGAATATGGGTGAAATCATCAAACCCAAGAATTGGTGGGTGAAACCACTTGTTGCACTAATTACCCTGTATGCTTTAACTGGTATTTTTGCGATGTTGTATTCGAATGAATTTGGAATGGGTACAACAAGTGGTAATCTTGTAATTGGCATATTTATGATCATCTCCTATACAATAGGCTCAATACTTGGAAAAGACATCATAATGCACGAAAAATTCGGTTGGCAAGCAACTGCTTCAGTACCGGTATTTTGGGTTTTGATGATTGATTGGGTCTTCAAGCTAGGATTTCTTTTCTAAATGATTGCTGTGAAAATCATATAATGATTATATGATGCCTATAGCATTAATAGTTTGATTACAATGCAGATGTCCCCATTCGAGTTTGTCACTATTTTTTGCTCTCTTATACTTGGGTTAGCCCTAACACACATTTTCCGTGCAGTGTCTGATCTGTACGAAATTCGTGACCGAGTCAAGACATATTGGCTCAATTCCCTATGGGTAGTCACTGTGACTATGTGGGCGATTTATGCTTGGTGGGGCCTGTGGAGCCTTTCCATCAATATGGAATCGTGGAATTATGCCCAATACTGGTTTCTTGTAATCAATCTTTCATCCATATATTTCTTCACAACTCTAGTGTTACCTAAAGCAACAGATGAGGGCACCATCGACTTGGAGAAACATTACTTTTCGGTTCACAAGGCATTTTTCTCCATTGTTGCATTTTCCCTCTTTAGTTCAGTTGCAGTCAATTATTCACTCTTCGGAGAACCAATGATTGGGCCAATGACAATCATGCCGACGATCGTTGGATTTGTTGCCCTTGGTGCTGCCTTCACCGAATCGGGTAAATATCACAAGGGAATTGGTGTATTCATATTCCTAATGTTCATCGCATTCCAACTAACTGATGTCAATCTCATCAATTACGAAGTTTGAAATCGATTCTACACTTCATCCTTGTCCAAGTAGGCAGAAACTGTACCTTCGTATAACTGCCGAAATGGCCAATCAACCTAGAGGGACCCAGTTGCCATCAGCATCGTAGTAACCACCCCACTGCTTTGCCTCTGCATACCATGCTTGTTGCTCAGGAGTCCATTTTGTCTGATCACCCCAAGATCCAACTTTTCCATGTTGCTCAATCATCGCCAAGTCAGTATCTGTTTCTGAACTTGGAGTCATACCTGGGTGGTTTGCTGCACCGGACAAATCATCTTCTAATGCGAATTTACGCGATTCAATTTTATCCTTGAGAAGCAGTCCTTGACCTGCCCCTAATCTGTTAGACTCTAGCATCTCATCGAGCTCTCTTTCAACTTCTGACAAACCTGCAAAGCCTTCTGCACTTTCAATCAGAAGAGACATTTCATCGTAACCCCTCTTCTTATTCTTGCCTGAGGTGAATAATGTCCATGCCATAATCACTGTAATCAAGAAACCGCTGGCCAAAACCGCAATAACACCTTGAATGACAGGGTCTTGAACAGTTGATTTTTCAATTATCTCTTCATGGTCGGCAACAAAGTCCCCGTCAACATCCAAAGGTACAGACATTGGATCCAACGGATCAGAGGCAGGGTCGGCTGAAAGTTCAGTAACATCCGAATACCCATCTCCATCCGTGTCAGAATCCTTCATGTCAGGCCATCCATCACCATCCATATCTGCGCACCCATAATACAAGCGATTACTCGTACCATAAACATCGATACAATCATCCGAGATACCTTCTTGATCACTTCTTTGATCAGCATATCCATCATTATCCATATCTGACCACAATTGTCCATCGGCATTCCACAAATCAATGTGATCAGCCCATCCATCTCCATCTCCATCTGCGCATCCAAATACGTCTCCTTGGTTGGATGTTCCTGCCCAATTCAAGCAGTCATCTGCTTGATTTCCACCAGGTTCATCACCAAAACCATCACCATCTTCATCCGACCATTGGGTCGGATCTAGTGGAAACGGATCATTCTCATCAGATGTGCCATCATTGTCGGCATCAAGACAACCCTTGAGATCTACCGTAGATGTGCCCCACTGCTCAGGACAGTCATCGATGTTGTCTCCATCTCCTTCATCGACCCAACCATCCCCATCCGAGTCTGGACATCCGCCATCAATAGAACTCCAAAGTGCAGGGCAATCGTCATTGTCATTTGACCAACCATCGCCATCATTGTCTGGACACCCAAATCTATCCAATGTCGAGGTACCTGGACGATCCATACAGGAATCCCATTGATTTCCTGCTGGATTATCACCAAACCCATCACCATCAAAATCCTCCCACTGAGTAGGGTCATTATCAATTGCATCACCCTCATCAGACCATCCGTCGCCATCGGCATCAGGACAGCCTACAGAATCGCGTATAGAAGTGCCATATACATACACACAGTCATCATATGGCCCCCATGGCCCACCGGCACTGTAATCCTCAAAACCATCGCCATCAAAATCCAATGGGGATGGGTCAGATATTGTTGCATTTTCAACCCAAATCCCTGGCCAATGGCTTGATCTTGACTCATTCCAAGTTATATCTCCCCAATTATCTCCTAAACCGTCGTTATCTGAATCGGACCATTGTGTTGGATTAATCATGAAATAGTCATTCAAGTCTGATTGCCCATCAGAATCTAAATCCCTACAACCTAGCCTATCACGCCATGAATTACCCCATTCATTTGGACAGGAATCTGGAGTCACCCCATCAGGATTCTCTCCAAACCCATCTCCATCCTCATCAACCCATTGTGTTGGTTCGTTGGGCAAATCGTCACCATAATTTGACCAGCCATCACCATCATCATCTGGACATCCGTAGATATCCATAGTTGAAGTGCCAAATACAGTTGGACAGTGGTCCCCTTGCCATCCGTCGACATTATCTCCGAAACCATCGCCATCTGTATCCCTAGATTGGGATGGCTCCCATGGGAAGTCATCGACTTGATCGCCAATACCATCGCCATCTTGATCCGCCCCAAACATGATTATGAATCCGTCAGCACCTGATACAGAGTTTAGTGTAAATTGACCAGAACCATCGGTAGAAGAACTATGGAAATATCCACCAAATGCGAACATTCCATTGCGCATGGCTACAGAATACCCATATTCTGTGCTCGAACCGCCAAATTTCTTCATCCAGTCCCATCCCCCTGATGTGGGCACGTGTGCAATGAAAGCGTCATAAGAACCAGATGATGTTAGTTGGTTATTTGCAAACCATGCTGTCCCGTAGTACATCCCTGCAATTGTGATATTCCCTGTAGATTTATCCAGTGCTAAATCATAGCAATAATCTGTATTCGAACCACCTGCATTTTGGGCCCACTGATATGTACCTGAAGAATCCCATTTTGCTAAGAAACAATCCCAGTTGCTTGATTGTTGATATGCAAACATCCGATTGTTATTGTTGCTATCGAAATCCATTAGATACTGGAAACGACCACTCACTGCAACACTTCCATTGTCGTCAATTCCTACTCCTTCACCGTATGAACTGTATGAAGATTGTAGGTAACCAGCCATACGGGCCCAAGAAACTTGTCCAGAGTTCGTGAATTTTGCCACCCACACACGATAGTAGCTACTCGATTGGTAGCTGGGAGTAAGTTCTGGACCGCCTGATTCACCGAAATTAATTCGGTAACTGAATTCACCAGTTACTGCGATGTCTCCATTTGCATTGACATCAACATCTCTCCCCCTTTGGTAATAAGAACCATAGAAACGCTTGGCCCAAACAAAGTTACCAGTATTGTCAAGTTTAGCCAAAAATGCTTCTTGATAACTGTATGAGTTAAGAGTGATTGAACCAAAGTAGGATGTACTGTAATATTCGCCAGTCACATATGCGTTGCCGGAATCATCCATAGCAACACCATGGCCATAGTCAGAACTACTACTCCCGGCAGATTTTGCCCAAAGCCAATTACCACTGCTATCCAATCGCGCTACGAAAATATCATTGCTACCACGGCCAGATATCGACTGAGAGCCAAATGTGGCGGAGCCAGAGGAGTAGTAATATCCTGTGATGGTGACATTGCCCCCATCATCGACAGCAATATCTTTGCATTGATCGCTGGATGTTGTTCCTGCCTTCTCAACCCAATCCCATACGCCATTACTCAACCGCCCAACGAATATGTCATAACTCCCATATGCACTCAAGGTGAAATTTCCAAATGTTGCAGTATTGTAGAAGTATCCGCAAACATAAGTTCTACCCAAAGCATCCATTTCGATGCCCATGACTGAATCTGTGCTACTTGATCCAGCTACATGTGCACCCCACAGTAATGCATTGTTGGATGAACGTGAAGAAGTTGACTTCATTTCATTACTTTCGACCAATGAATCCGTGAAACAAATAGCAGGTGCAAGCAGCATTATCCCCACAAGAATCAGTGCTAGGTGCCTAGGTGACATGAACTGACGAATCAATCTTCAGTGATATGCGTTACTCCGCATCCCGTAGGGATGCGATTAGCGGTATGGGTGTAATGAAACGTAGCGATCTAATCGGGTTACGAATGCATCTCCATCCTCTACACTTGCTGCCATAGCTCGTACTGATTCCTCAACCATGGCGTGTTCATCAGGCTGGATCCCCATGACTCTACGCATAACATCAAGCATAGACCATTCATCCTCAGTAATCACTTCATCCTCAAGAGCGGCGATTAATGCTGTTTGATAGGTCGTAGCATCTCCAATTTGCCGTTTCTCATGTGCCGAGGACATGGTTTCATCAATTGGATTCAGATGATTGCCCCGCAAAACCCCCCACGCATCCTCAATGATATCGTCTGGTAAAGCGAAAGCTCTTGCCAGGACTGATAGTATCGACATCTCATCGTCAGTCACGATATCATCTTCAACTGCAGCCTCAAGTGTTCGAAGATACAGGTGAAGACCTCGTGTTGCTGTAAGCGCCATGTACTGTGGAATAGGTTCCCGTGTATAATACAAATCCTCTACCAATAATCTCACGTAATACACAATGTATTGCAACAATATGCAAAAAAATGTTCATTTTTGCGTTTATTGAGTCCTTTTTGGCTTGCAGCACTACACTTTTTGAAAAAATATTGCTGCAGCATATACGGCTATTTTGTATTTCAATTTGTATTTCAATTGCAATACGTTCATAAGGTAGTTCGGTAGACGACAGGTTGAGCAGAGGAGTCAGATACCATGTCAGCCAGCCAGATGACGAGTCTTCGAATCCCCGAAGATCACCTGATGTTGCTTGACCAAAGAGTGGGTTTTGATGGCATGAGGAACCGCTCAGATGTCATCCGTTCTGCAATCCAGTATTACCTTGAATCTACGCCGACAAATGCGGATGTTCAAACTATCAAATTCGAAATTGGGAGAGTAACCCTTGAGCAGCTGGAGTTGATCTATCGTCTACACGGAGATAGTGCATCAGTTGTTGCTAAGAAAGCACTTGATGAATATATCACAAAGGTGTCTGAACCCGATGAAATTACCAAGGCTCTCAGAGAGCGCTTGGAGACTGCGCGTGATAACACGCAACCACATGAGGATCACACTGCCTAAGGGCAGATGCACCAACCAGGGGCGAGAGACGTGGCAACGTACAATGATGGGATGCACAACGCAGGGGGGCGTGAAAACCCCCCTGCAACTTCTCCTAACTTCGCTACATTGAGAGCGAGGTCAAAGAGCACACACATTCGCGGAGTTGGGTTGATGGATGAAGCTGGTGTAGCTGTGTTTACACTTGGTTTCTCCAATCTACGATATCGTGCCCGAGAGACCCTGAAGAGTATATTCCGTTCAACAAATACCCCCCGCCCCCTTTCGGGGGCACCCCCCTTCACCGACACCCCCGCCTCCGCCAACGGCGGAGGCCCCCCTTCCTAGGCGAACAAAAACCGCCACCCCTCCGCCTTCGGGCGGAGCCCCCCTATGTGCTAGTATGACGCTAGTTTCTCAATCCTGAAGTGTAATCTTCAAAGGGGGCCGATTCACAGAGTGAAATCCATGCCCCCACAGAAGTTAGTCCAAGGCGTGCGATATCTCGCACATGCCGAACTTCGTGAAGGGCAAATTGGCATGATAAATGACGGCTTCAATACCATGGGAAATGGTGGTTTCCTTCTCGCAAATGCGCCAACTGGAATTGGTAAGACTGCAGCATCGCTAGCCGCTTCACTATCAATTAGCCGGGCACACCAAGGAGAGCATGTACTATTCCTAACCGGTAGACAATCGCAACACAGCATTGTTGTCGACACAGTGCAAAAGATTAATGCAAATTTGTCAGATGGTGAAATCCCAATCCGTCTAGTCGATATGATTGGTAGGGAAGCAATGTGTGAACATGTTGATCGAACCACGGGTAAGTGCTCATGTGAACAGGGAAATTCTGAGAATGAAAAGGCAAACCTCCGAGCACAATTGAGGGATGTGATTCTAGAGCGTCCTATGCATGTGGATGACATGATTGATTATGCGCGAAAACGCCGAATTTGTGCTTGGGCAACGGCGCGTATGGCAGCAACCGATGCTGACATATTAGTGTGTGATTACAACCATTTGTTCTTAGAAAATGTCCGTAAAGCTTCTCTAGGATCCATGGGTATTGAAATGGAAAGAACAATTGTGATTGTCGATGAAGCACACAACCTACCAGACCGGATTAGACGAAGTCTGAGCCGAAACCTAAATCATAAGATAATACGAGATTCGATTGCAGAATTAGAGGAATATTGCGAAGAGAATGAGAAAAAAAGAACTCAAACTCCGATACTAGCAACTGGAATCACGCGAGCAAGAGCTTGTGAAAAGGCATTGAGGAAATTCAAGAATCGGTTCTCAAAATGGACTAGGGAAATGCGAGATTTAAATTCAAATAGTCGAGATTTGGGTGCCAAAATAGAAGTGAAAGTTGATGCTGCTAAAATTCTTGACATGCTTCGTGAAGAAATACAAAGTGTTGATGAAGGCGATGAACTAAATCTGCATGTCCTAATTAGCCAACTCGAATTAGTTGAAGTAGACACTGAAGAGGATGAAGAACTCGCCTGTGACAGATTGGCACAAGTAATTGGCATACTGCAAAGATATTCTATGTCACCAGCCATGTGTGTAGTATTTTACTCAAATGAGGACGAACACAGGGTGACTACCCATCTATTAGATCCATCAATTGTGAGTGAACGAGTTTTTGAAACCGTTCATTCAGGTATTTTGATGTCAGGGACACTAACACCTCCTGAGATGTACAAAGAAACATTGGGGATACCAGAAGAAAGGGCCACTGTCTGTGCATCATATCCTTCTCCTTTTCTAGCAGACCGTAGGCCTGTAATGATAGCGTCAGATGTAACGTCGAAATATACTGCACGCGGGGAGAACAACACGCGAAAAATACGCGAACACATCCGAGCTCTTCTGAAGAATACACCTGGTAATGTGGCAGTGTTTTGTCAATCATATCAAATGCTAGAAGAAGTAGTGATAGATGCAGATTGGCCAGAAGTGCATTTCCGATTAGAAGAAGAGCGAACTTGGACAAAACGAGATGTAGTTAGGAAATTGCAGATGCTCAAAGAAAAACGACAAAGTGGACACAGAGTACTAGTTGCAGGTGTCTTTGGCGGAAGATTATCGGAAGGTGTCGACTATTCGAATAACATTCTTGATGCAGTTATTTGTGTTGGAATACCCATTGCTCCACAAACTGTACCACAGACATCCTTGCGAGAATACATCGACAACAAACATGGACAAGGGAAAGGATGGAAATATGGGGTAATACAACCTGCTGTGAATAGTGTTTTACAGGGCATGGGAAGAGCTATTCGAAAAGCGGAAGATCGTGCATACATCCTTCTGTTAGACAATCGTTTACTATCTGGGCAATATCGTTCTTGCTTACCAAGTACGATGGACACATTTACAGCTGACTCTGCCAAACAGACTGCTCGTATGGTCAAGCGATTTTTCAGCCGCTTTCCTGAACCCGCCAAAGGTAACTAGTGGAATGGATGGGTTCAAGGACACCCGGGGTCGCCCCATGATGGGGAGCCTATGGAGTGGAGAGCAGTAGAACTCGAGGTTTTTGGGGTTGAAAACGAACACCCCTCGCCTGAACCTATACTAGCCGGACTATCTGCATCTCCTTCGGATTTACATGATGCATTTGTTTCTGATTTACCACATCTAGCCGAAGTTCGTTCAGCACACTCAGAGATATTGCAGACAGTAGGGCACAGTGTGGATGAACATTTTGAGGCAATTCAATCCTTCCAACCTGCCGATGTCGCTATTGGCAATCTAGGTGGGTATCGCGAAGGAGAATCCTTGGTACTCCCATTATCCGGTGCAATTCAAGAGCAGGTACAGTTAGAAATTGCATCACATGGTCAAACTACTGCAATAAGATTGTCAGTAAAGGGCGATAATGGAACTGACCTAGTAAGGACCTTCAGCCTACCTGCTGGAACACAATTAGGACAAGCAGGATGGCGAGGGGATGACCTCATCCTCGACCTTGAGTCAAACTGAATCAATTCTATGCAGCCTCTAGTGGCACTTGAGAAGCATTCTGTATCTCTGCCACTGTTCGCTGCAATGCAGCTGTCGCTTGAGACCTATGCGAATCTCCAAGTTCTTGACGACTGTATCTGGCTACCTCAAACATGTTGTCTAATGCAGTCAGAGCTTCATCGCTGAGTGCCGGCATAGCCTTCCGAATTGCCATCTCGAATTCACGCACTGTTTCGAAATCTCGTCGCAGGTGTCCGTGTGCCATTAGGACTCCACAGAGTTCCTCGTAGCAGTTGAAAATTGCTTCACGTATGGCATCTCCGGCAGCAAGAAGTTCGGCAGTGTATGAGAAAATCTCTGCCAACTCATCGATTGTATCGCGCCTTCGCGAATACAAAATCCATGCTCCGGCTCCTGCTACAACTAGGAACGCGGCAACCAGACCATACATCCAATATGATACCGAATCCGCAGTTTGTGCTTGAGGTTCGTACTCAATCGCGTAAATCTTCCGCGATAAATCACTTCGACTATCGTCAGACAATTCAGCGGAAGTACTGTTGAATCTAAGACTCATTGTACCCCAGTGATCTTGATCAGACAATGGTGGAAGGCTCTCTGGGATTTCAAACTCGAATTGCCACACTCCTGCAGCATTTGTGTATCCAGATAGGAATAATTCGAAAGGATCAACCTGCGAATCATTTCGCATATGAGCTTCGATTGCGATGTCCGGAATTATCTGACTTGTGAAATAGTCACGCACAGTGACGCTTCCATTTAGTTCATGGCCACCCCATTCAATTTCACTGAATTCAACATCGAATGTAGCCCGTACACGAAGGAACATCTCATCCGAAGTATTGCTAGGGTTGAGGTAGCGAACATCATCACGTTCACTACTCAATTCCAGAGTTAAATCGCCGGGATTGAGATACCTATCTGCCGTGAATTCTATTACAAATCCACCTGTTGAATTGTCCCAAACCAAATTCGAGGTAGGGAGGGAATTATTCCCACTCATCAGCACCAAACTTAGTTCCGTGAGCAAATTACCACTGCCTCCTACCTCATCTATTCGACCCTCTATACGAACCGGGTGAGTGGGGTCACTGCGGATTGCATTATCTGATACGAAGGTAATCTGAATGTCAACATCTGCCCAAGTAGTCACTGTCGCATTTCGTTGGCTGCCAAGCCAAGATGTATCTCCATTGTAAAGTACTGTAACAATATGGTCCCCACGTGTGCTAGACATGTCTACTGGAATCACTAGGCTGAAGTTACCATTCTCATCGGTCGTCAGAGTTGAGATAGAAGCACCATCAAGAGCAACCTGTATAGTTGCATCAG
>MDTG01080564.1_pt1 | contig 10814 bp, 8 predicted proteins | sample 811421 | NCBI WGS metagenome assembly MDTG01 (sample SAMN05326645, study PRJNA326480) | marine metagenome | isolation source: seawater | place: Pacific Ocean: South East | collected 2011 | reverse complement strand
TTTAATGGCTCTGCAATCGATCTGTCTCGAGATCCTAATCTCTCATTGAAAGAGTTTCTAGATCAAATGAAGATGGGCGATTGGTTTCGTAATTATTATTTTCTTCCCATCGCAGGAGCCATATGGTCTTCCACTCCAGAGCAGATGGAGGGCTTTCCTGCGAAATCTCTAGTCCAATTTTTTCACAACCATTCCTTATTATCTTGGAATACTAATCAGTGGTATACGGTCGATGGGGGGAGTCAGCAGTATGTATCTCGAATATCGAAGGCTATAACTGAATCTGGAGGAAAAATTAATTTGAACTCCAAGGTGGTTGCTGTGAAGCGGGATGAAGAGGGGGTATTGTTGAAAACTGAAAAGGGTGCTTGGAGAAGATATGATAAGATAATCTTCGCATGTCACTCAGATCAAGCTCTTAACATTTTGGAAGACCCTACATCTGATGAGAGTAAGATTGTTGGCTCCATACGGTATCAGAGTAATAAAGCAATTGTTCACTCCGATGTTAATCAAATGCCTAAAAGGAAAAGAGCGTGGGCTTCATGGGTTTATCGGTCAAAGAAGATGACACCTGATCCAAAAGTGGGTATTACTTACTGGATGAATTCTTTACAATCGTTGCCAACTGATCAGCAAATCTTTGTTTCTTTAAATCCAACACCTGATATTGATCAAAAGCTTATTTATGATGAGGTGACATATGAGCACCCAGTTTTTAATAGGGCTTCTTTTCAAGCACAAGAGAAGTTGATTGATATCCAAGGACTTAATTCAACTTATTATTGTGGGGCTTGGACCAGGTTTGGGTTTCATGAAGATGGATATGAAAGTGCAGTTAGAGTTGCGTCACATTTTGGTTGTTATGAAAAAAAAGAAGTGGCCTGATGATCGAATATGTTAAAAGTCGTACTTACCATGGAAGATTGGGAAAAATCCGGAACTCTTTTACTTATAACGTAGACTTTATTTTGTTTGATGAAAAGAACACGAACCGCGTTAAATTGTTTTCACATAATAAGCATAATCTATTTTCAATATTTGATCGTGATCACGGAGGTCTTCGCAATTTTGGTAGAGGTTTTGCTTGGGCAAAGGATATCTTTTACAAAAATCATATTAATCTTCCGAACATGAAGATTAAGCTTCTAGCACAACCCAGAATGTTTTTTACAAGCTTTACTCCTGTAAGTTTTTGGATGGCTTTTGACGCACTAGACAAGTTGATTGCGGTGATAGTTGAGGTGAATAACACCTTCGGAGATCGACATAGTTATCTTTGTTATAACGATGACTTAAAAGAGATTACCAAAAACCAGATGATATCTAAGCAAAAAGTTCTTCATGTTTCTCCATTTCAACCAATGAGTGGAGCCTATAGTTTTTTATTTGATGTGAACGAAAAATATATTTCGGTTCGAATTAATTATAAGCATGATCATGGTGGTGTCATAGCTACATTAGAAGGTGAACGTATGCCTTTAACTTCACTCTCTATTCTGATTGCTCTAATCAAGAGACCATTTGGCTCAGCAAGGGTATTATTTTTAATTCATTTGCAAGCACTAAGACTCTGGATAAAAAAAGCAACATTCAGTTCTCGTCCGGAACCACCCAGTGAGTCGGTGAGTCGGTAATGGAATTTTTAACTAGACCTAAATCCAATGATAATTGGAAGTTTGCATGTTTTGCTGCTCCTCTCGGTGCTGTTGGCATTCCAATTTATATCTATGCCCCAAAGTTTTTAATAGATCATCATGGGTTATCTCTTTGGTATGTCGGGACTATTTTTATGGTTTTGCGGTTAGCGGATGTTATTCAAGATCCTCTACTAGGAAAATTAGCTGAGAAGATTAGAGTACTTCGTAAATATTCAGTGTATTTTTTTGTCACAATGATTTGCTTAAGTATATGCTTTTTTTTCCTAATAGATCCATTTTTCAACTCCATAGTTTATTTTTGTTTGTGTTTGTTTTTGATGTTCACAGCGTTTTCATATCTTAGTATATGTTTTTACTCACAAGGGGTTTCGTTTGTTGAAATGGAGTCAGAAAATACTCATGAGGTATTGGCAGCATGGAGAGAGACTGGTGCGTTACTTGGCATTGTCGCAGCTTGTCTATTACCAGCTTTTTTTGAATTTTTGAGAATAAATCCTTGGTTAGGATTTTCTGTTTGTCTTGTGGCCATGTTTTTGTGCTCAACTGTAGTTATGAGAAACAGTTGGGATATTTCTCCAAGATTTAGATCAGATGCTAAATTACAAAACTTTTTAGTGGACAAGACTACCCTTAGTTTTTTAATTTTAGCTTTCTTAAATGCAAGCCCAGTAGCAGTTACGTCAACATTATTCTTATTTTTTGTGGAAACCCGTCTCGAGGCAGTGAGCCTTTCAGGCATTTTTTTATTGACTTTTTTTGTAAGTGCTGCGGCGTCTGTTCCAATTTGGGGAAAGTTGTCCAACCACTATGAAGCAAGAAGGCTATTATCTATCGGTATGTTTTTAGCGGTGGTTACTTTTGGATTTACCTACTTTATAGGTTCGGGAGATATACTGCCTTTCTTTATTATTTGTGGATTATCAGGTGCTAGCTTAGGTGCAGACATGTCTATTTTGCCAGCGATGTATGCTTCTCATATCTCAAAGGCAGGTTTTGAGAGCTCTGTTGCATTCGGACTTTGGAATTTCTTTAATAAAGCTACCCTTGCAGTTTCTGCAGGAATTATTTTGCCAATTTTGGCAATGTCTGGTTTTGTTTCAGGAAAAAGTGAAGTAGAGGGTCAATTCTTTAGTCTAACTTTTTTTTACGCTTTATTACCGTGTGCTTTGAAACTTTTGGCGCTGATAGCACTAAATTATGGACCATTTGAAAGGACGAAGAGCTGATGTGGATTATTCTTACGTTCCTGGTTGTTTGTATATTAATAACAGCATTGCGATTTCAGATTTTTGTATTCAAAAATCAAAAAATCTCAAGATTTAAAGATCAGAAAAATTATTTTGATGTTAGAGATTGTTTAAATGGTCAGATGTTGGCTGAAGGGATTATTTATGGTATCACTGGCAAATTAGAGAGTACTTTTGTAGCAAATTTTGAAGGAAGCTGGGCAGGTGATCAGGGGGTGCTCACTGAACACTTTCATTTTTCATCAGGCAAAGAGCAAGTTAGAAATTGGAGTTTAACTGTTCTGAAAGATGGTACGATCGAAGGAACCGCACCTGATATAATTGGAAAGGCAAGCGGTCAGCAACTGGGCTCTGCTGTGAGATTAAAATATAGATTGAAGTTATCTCAAGAATTGGGTGGACACGTAATAGATGTTATTGATTGGATGCATTTAATGGAAAATGGGACCATTATGAATAGGTCAGAATTCAGAAAATTTGGTATCAAGGTTGGTGAGTTAGTTGCTACTTTTAGAAAAATAAATGAAGACGCTTGATGGAAAAACATACTGGCTGGTTGGTGCAAGTGAGGGCATAGGTTATGAATTAGCCAAGCGATTGGATTTTTTAGGAGCTTCATTAATTATTTCTGCAAGAAATACTCAAAAATTAGAAAATCTTTCTACAAATCTATTGGTACCAGCTAAAGTGGTTTCTTGTGATGTTACCAGTATAGAAAGCGTAAAGAAAGCTTACGAAAGCATCGGTACTGTTGATGGTGTGATATATTTAGCTGGTGACTATGAACCTATGCATTCTCAAAATTGGGTTTCTAAAGATGCACTGAGGATGGCTGATACAAATTTTTTAGGTGCCATCAGAGTTCTAGGAATATGTATTAATGATTTTGTAGTTAGAAATTATGGACATATTGTGATTATTGGCTCTTTGGCTGGGTTTACAGGCTTACAAGGTGCTATTGGATATGGTGCAAGTAAGGCAGCGCTTATGCATTTATCTGAAAATCTCGCAGCAGATTTATTTAATACTAAAATAAAAATTCAACTATTTAACCCAGGTTTTGTACACACCAGGTTAACTATGAAAAATAAGTTTCACATGCCATTTAAAATGTCACCAAAAAAAGCTGCGGGGATAATTGCACAAGGTATGCTAACAAACCGTCGAGTGACAAATTTTCCGTGGTTTTTTTCTTTAATATTTAGGATTGGTAATCTAATGCCTTTCAAATTCTATATTTTTGGAAAAAAATAGTATCTTTTTTGTGATCACAAAATATCCTTTTTAAAAATAATATTGACATTTTTATTTTTGTGATCACATTTATACGGTATGGAAGAGCAAGTAAAAATAAATCAACCATCTCTACAAGATCAAATGTATCGAGATTTAAGGCAAAAAATAATGCTTGGTGATTTGATTCCCGGTAAATCTTTAACTTTAAGAGGTTTAGCTGATCAATTTGGGGTATCAATGACACCGGCTAGAGAGGTTTTACGACGGCTTGCAGCAGAGGGAGCATTGCTTGTTACTAATACTGGTCGGTTTATGACACCTGTATTAACTTCAGATAGGTTGGAAGAATTAACAGCCTTAAGAGGTTTATTAGAACCTGAGATCGCCGCCCGAGCACTTCCGCGTGCTCATTTGACATTAATAGATAGAATGCAAATAATAAATAGCCGTATCTCGCAGGCGGTTATACAAGAAGATAGTCAGTCGTACTTAAAAGCTAATATAGAGTTTCACAGGAGTTTATATTTAAGGGCACAGGCACCAGCGATGTTGGCATTGATTGAGAATATATGGTTGCAAATTGGTCCCACTATGCGTGCACTTTATCAACAAGATACAATAAGGGAGGTTCCAACTCATCATAAGTTGATATTAACGGCATTAAAAGCTGTTGATGAGACTTCCTTGAGATTGATGGTTAAGACTGATGTAACAAAAGGGTTACGAATGTTGGCTAGTTGAGTAAGATTATCCGAGTAATCATGCATGTATTGCGCCATCCCCACATGAAAGTGCAGCTTCCTTTATCGCTTCAGAAAAGGTTGGGTGTGCATGACAGGTCATTGCTAAATCCTGTGCAGATGCACCAAATTCCATCGCAACGCACACTTCATGAATTATATCACCGGCTGAAGGGCCAATAATATGGCAACCTAGGATCCTATCAGTATTAAAATCGCTTAGAACTTTAACAAAACCAGAAGAATTAAACACTAATTTAGCACGTCCGTTGCCAGCAAAGTTAAACTTCCCTACTTTATACTCTATATTTTTTTTCTTTAATTCTCTTTCAGTAAAGCCGACTGAGGCTACTTCAGGATTTGTGTAAATAACATTAGGAATATTATTGTAATTAATTTGACTTTTTTGCCCTGCAATTAGCTCAGCAACAGCTATCCCTTCCTCTTCAGCTTTGTGAGCTAACATTACACCATCGGTCACATCACCAATAGCATAAATGTTCGGTATATTCGTTTGATTTTTTTCGTTTGTATGGATCATTCCTCTTTCATTTGTTTGTCCACCTAACTGGTTAAAACCTAAATTAGATGAATAAGCTTGTCTTCCAGTTGCCATCAGCACTATGTCACATTCAGTGTTAACTTCCTGACCTTTCTTTAAATCTTTGTATTTAACTTTTAATCCATTTTTTAATTTTTGTACGGTTTCGATAGAGCAGCTAGTTTTGAAAGCCATTCCTTGTCTCTTTAATATTCTTAACAAGTTTTTGGAAATATCTTCGTCCATTTCTGGAATTATAGATTGTTGATACTCAAAAACTACAACTTCGCTACCGAGTCTACTGTAAACACTGCCTAGTTCCAGACCTATGACTCCACCTCCAATAACAATCAGTTTTTTGGGTATGCTTTTTAGACTGAGAGCGCCAGTTGAACTAACGATTAATTTTTCGTCAATTTTGATGCTCGGTAGAGAAGTTGGTTTTGAACCAGTAGCTAGAACGATATTTTTTGCACTATAAGTATTGCCATCTACCTCTACTGTATTTTCTGTGTTTAATTTACCATGACCTTTTATGTAATTTATTTTATTTTTCTTAAATAAAAACTCAATACCCCGAGTGTTCTGTTCAATAGTTGAGTTTTTGTATCTTTGCATTTCACTCCATTCTATTTTGGGGGCTTTTGAGATTATTCCCATATTGGCAAAGTTATACATAGCTTCATGGAATTGATGGCTAGCATGAAGTAAAGCCTTTGACGGAATGCAACCAATATTTAGGCATGTTCCGCCAAGCGCTGGGCCATTATCGATACAAGCTGTCTTTAAACCTAATTGTGCGCATTTAATTGCGCAAACATACCCGCCAGGTCCTCCACCAATCACAATTACATCAAAGTTAGTCATGCTTATTTCCTCACTTCACGCTGATTAATTGATACTTTCTTACCACATTTCAGTTTATAAGTAGCAGTTAAGCAGGTATCTTTGCTTTGGCTAATTGAAAAGCGGTTGTCTTTGAAGTCAAGTGTCCAGAGAATGTTTTCCAGCGCATATTTATGTGGCGTTTCGATATGCAAATGTTCAAAAGTTAATCCGGCGTTTCCCATATCTCTGGATACATGGTTTGGATCTCTCCATTCAATAAAGATTGGAGAGGAGCCCCAGAGAGGAATTAATCCATCATTTCTTAAACTAAATTTCCATCTTAGGGTTCCACGGCTCATTTCCTCTGGTTTTCCAAAATCTGTATCAACCCCTAGATTTTGTAATAATCTAAGTGTTCGACTGATATTTTCCGTTCGACAAACCCAAGCAATCACTTGCGGAGATTTATATAGTGATAGTTCTGTTCTCGGGTCATCCAATCCAAACCAGGTTGCTTTTTGCTTTGGCTTAGCTTGCGGATCTTTAGCAATAATTTCTAAATATGTATCGTTTCCTGAAGAGATAACATGATTGTGGGTTCCCATTTGGTCATGTTTTCCTCCGGCAGGGACTTGAATATTTAATTCTTTCTCTATCCAACTCAAACCTTCACCAAGAGATGAAGCTCCCACAGCAATATGATCAAATGTGATCATTATAAATCCATTAATAATCGTTTTGGATCTTCTAATGCTTCCTTGACTCTCACAAGAAATGTTACTGCACCTTTACCATCAATTATTCTATGGTCATAGGATAATGCTAAATACATCATTGGCTTTATGACAATTTCATTGTTAACTACTATTGGCCTATCTTGAATTTTGTGCATACCAAGGATTCCGGATTGTGGAGGATTCAATATTGGTGATGACATTAAGGAGCCGTAAATTCCACCATTTGATATTGTAAAAGTACCCCCCTGCATTTCTTCCATTGAAAGCTTTCCATCGCGCCCTTTTTTCCCAAGGATGGCAATCTCTTTTTCTATTTCCGCAAAAGATAAGACGTTTGTGTTTTTAATTACTGGTACTACCAGACCATTTGGAGTTCCCACAGCTACACCCATATTTACATACTTCTTGTAAACAATGTCATCACCATCAATTGTGGCATTGACTTCAGGTATCTCTAGCAATACGTGACTGCAAGCTTTAACAAAAAATGACATAAAACCCAATTGTACACCATGTTTTAGCTCAAACTGCTCTTTATAATCTTTTCTCATTTTTTTGATCTCACTCATATCAACTTCGTTATAAGTTGTTAGAATGGCAGCGGTATTTTGAGCCTCTTTTAGCCTATTTGATATTGTTTTACGAAGTTGAGACATTTTTATTCTCTCTTCGCCATCAACTTGTGAGAGATTACTTACCGTTTTTTTCTGCTCAGTGTCACCTTTCAAATGCTGAACATCCTCTTTCATTACTCGGCCATCTTTGCCTGAGCCTGTAATGGTATTTCGATTAATATTATTTTCGAGCATTATTTTTTTTGCTGATGGTGCATCTTCAATATCTTTGTATTGTGATTTGTTTTTATCATCTGGCTCACTACTTTGGATTTCTTGCTTTAAAACTTCTTCATTTGAATCCTCTTCTTTTACAATAATCGCGAGTAGTGCATCCACGCCTACAGTTTCTCCTTCTTTGATTATAACTTCTTGGAGTTTTCCAGCTATGGGAGAGGGGACTTCTACTGTTACTTTATCAGTTTCTAATTCACATAACATTTCATCTGAATGAACTGTATCTCCAGGTTTTTTAAACCAAGTTGCGATTGTTGCTTCTGTAACACTTTCTCCTAGCGTAGGTACCCGAACCTCTATTGCCATTGTTCAACCCCCTTTTAATCCAAGAGCCTCAAAAATAATATTTTCCTGTTGCTCTTTATGTTGGCTCGCCAAACCAGTTGCAGGAGACGCTGACGCTGGTCTTCCTATAAATTTAGCTCTTTTGGCTTTAATTTTTAATTGTGATAAAATTAGTTCCAGATTAGGTTCAATAAAACTCCAAGCTCCCTGGTTTTTGGGTTCTTCTTGACACCAAATCAACTCAGCATTCTTAAATCTATTTAGCTCTTTCGTTAGAGCCTTTCCAGGTACAGGATATAGTTGTTCTATTCTTAAAAGATAAATATGACTAAGTTTATTATGATTTCTTTCCTTCAGTAAATCGTAATAAATCTTGCCTGAGCAAGCGATAACCCTTTTTATCTTATTATCTTTCTCTAACTTAATTAATTCACTATTTTTTTCTGCATCATCCCATAGAACTCGATGAAAGCTTGATCCTTGAGTAAAGTCTTTTTGATGAGAAACAGCAAATTTGTTTCTAAGGAGTGATTTAGGTGTCATTAAAACGAGTGGTTTTCTATAGGTGCGGTGAAGTTGCCTACGCAATATATGAAAATAATTTGCTGGTGTCGTACAATTTGCAATAATCCAATTTTCTTCAGCTGAGTTTTGTAAAAATCGCTCTAATCTGGCTGACGAATGTTCTGGACCTTGACCTTCAAAACCATGTGGAAGAAGTATGACTAAACCAGACATTCTTAGCCATTTACGCTCACCAGAAGAAATAAATTGGTCGAACATAATTTGTGCTCCGTTAGCAAAGTCGCCAAATTGTGCCTCCCATATTACGAGAGCATTGGGTTCAGATAATGAATAGCCATATTCAAAACCTAATATTGCGTACTCTGATAACATACTATCAATTACTTCATAGTTCTTCTGGTCTTTATCAAGATGGTTTAAAGGATAATATCTCTCTTCGGTATTTTGATCTATTAATACAGAATGTCTTTGGCTAAAGGTACCTCTAGCGCTGTCTTGTCCTGCCAATCTTACTGGAAAGCCTTCAAGCAATAAAGATCCGAACGCTAGTGCTTCTCCGGTAGCCCAGTCAATGGCGTTTCCATCTTTTAAGAGCTTATTTTTGGATATTAGCTGTCGTTCAACAGTTTTATGAAGCTGAAAATCATTTGGCAATCTAGTCAATGCATTCGCAATTTTCTTATAAATATTGAGAGGAATTGCAGTACTACCTCTTTGATAGTTTTCATTGTTTTGATTCAGATGAGACCAGCGCCCATCCAACCAATCTGCTTTGTTTGGTTGGAAAGTTTTTCCAGCTTCAAATTCATCATTTAAAATTTTCTGGAAGTTCTTTTTTGAGGTTTCGATATCAGCAGCTGGTATCAATCCGTCCTTTACAAGTCTTTCACTATATATCTGAAGGGTTGTTTTATGATTTTTTATAACCTTGTACATCAGGGGTTGCGTAAACATTGGCTCATCACCTTCATTATGACCAAACCTTCGATAACAAAAGATATCTAAAACAACGTCCTTTGCGAACTTTTGGCGAAATTCTGTCGCAACTTTTGCTGCATGAACAACAGCTTCAGGATCATCCCCGTTGACATGAAATATTGGTGCCTCGACCATTAAGGCAATATCAGTAGGGTAGGGTGATGATCGACTAAAATGCGGAGCAGTCGTAAAACCAATTTGGTTGTTGACTACAATATGCATTGTTCCACCAGTTCTATGACCTGTTAATCCAGATAAGCCGAAACATTCTGCTACAATCCCTTGTCCAGCAAAAGCAGCATCGCCATGTAGCAATATTGGCATGACACTTCGTCTGCTGTCATCATTGTATTGTTCTTGTTTTGCTCTCGCTTTTCCTAAGACAACTGGATTTACAGCCTCCAGATGACTAGGATTAGCGGTCAGGGATAAATGAACTGTGTTTCCGTCAAACTCCCGATCGGAACTGGCTCCTAAGTGGTATTTTACATCACCAGACCCGTCGACTTCTTTTGGTTTGAAACTACCGCCTTGAAATTCATTAAATATGGCTCGGAGAGGTTTTGCCAAAACGTTAACCAGTACATTCAGCCTTCCCCGATGTGGCATTCCAATTATTATATCCTTAACTCCTAAAGCGCCGCCTCTTTTGATTATTTGTTCCATTGCAGGAATTAACGCTTCACCGCCATCTAGTCCAAATCGTTTTGTGCCCATATACTTTATGTGCAAAAAATTCTCGAAACCCTCTGCTTCGATAAGCTTGTTAAGTATTGCTTTTCTACCTCTTTGGGTAAAGTTAATCTCTTTCCCATAGCCTTCGATTCTTTCCTTCAGCCATTGACTTTCATCTGGGTTAGAGATGTGCATATACTGCAGGGCGAATGTACCGCAATATGTTCTCTTTACAATATCAATGATTTCTCGCATTGATGCCAATTCTAAACCCAAGACGTTATCAATATAAATTTGACGATCCATATCTTCATCTTCAAACCCGTAAGTTTGTGGGTCTAGTTCTGGAAGGTTTCGATTTTCAGTAACAGTCAATGGATCAAGTTTTGCGGCAAGATGCCCTCTTATCCTATATGCACGAATAAGCATCAGTGCACGAACGGAATCTAAAACTGCGCGTTTTAGTTCAGTCTCATCAATTGATATTCCACTTTGATTTAACTTGGACTT
>MDTG01294960.1_pt1 | contig 10815 bp, 8 predicted proteins | sample 811421 | NCBI WGS metagenome assembly MDTG01 (sample SAMN05326645, study PRJNA326480) | marine metagenome | isolation source: seawater | place: Pacific Ocean: South East | collected 2011 | reverse complement strand
CTTTAACTGCCACACAATAGATAAAGCCGCGAGCTCGATCAACAATCGTCTGGATGCGAGACTCCGGCGTCGTAGGTGAAATGAGGAAAATATTATCCAGTGAGACCGCCAGTAGAGCGCGGTCTATTTGATCCACCTCCTCGGGTGGTAGATCTACAGTAATAAGACCGTCGACGCCTGCTTCCGCGCAGGCGTTGGCAAAGGCATCGTAACCGAAGCGCTCGATGGGATTCGCGTAGCCCATCATCACCACGGGTGTGCTCTGGTTGTCTTCACGAAAAGCTGCAACGATCTCGAGCACTTTGGGCAGTGTCATGCCGTTTTCCAGCGCCCGCTCATGCCCCTTCTGAATAACCGGTCCTTCAGACATGGGATCCGAGAAGGGCACGCCCAACTCTAAAACGTCTGCCCCAGCTGCCACCAACTGATGAAGGAGGGCTACCGTACCCTCAGGCGTGGGATCACCGGCCACGACATAAGGGATCACCCCCTTCCGCCGATTGGACTTCAGGTCAGCAAACACTCCAGCGAGACGACTCATGCCAACGTCAAACCTCAATCCCCTCGAGAGCTGCAACCGTAAGGATATCTTTGTCGCCACGCCCGGACAGGTTGACAACAATATGCTGATCTTCAGTCATCGTTGCTGCCAGCTTTTCCGCATGCGCCAGTGCGTGAGCTGTCTCAAGCGCGGGCATAATGCCTTCAATTTTGGTCAATCGATGAAAAGCATTGAGGGCCTCGTCGTCGTTAGCCGCCACATATTGCACTCGCCCAATATCCTTCAACCATGCGTGTTCAGGACCTACGCCGGGATAATCGAGTCCAGCAGAAACCGAGTGAGTTTCAATAATTTGTCCGTCCTGGTCGTGCATGAGGTAGGTGCGATTACCGTGCAGCACCCCAGGGCTGCCTGCTGACAGCGGAGCGGCATGTTGCCCAGTCTCCAGACCCTTACCGCCGGCCTCAACGCCATACATCGCAACGGAGGCATCCCCAAGGAAAGGGTGGAATAACCCAATGGCGTTAGAGCCTCCCCCGACGCAGGCAACTAAGGCGTCAGGGAGCTTGCCATTCTGTGTCAGTGACTGGGCACGCGCTTCACGACCAATGACGCTCTGAAAGTCTCTTACTAGCATCGGATACGGATGCGGGCCGGCAACCGTGCCAATGATGTAAAACGTATCGTCGATATGTGTCACCCAGTCTCGCATCGCCTCGTTCATTGCATCCTTCAAGGTGCGCGAGCCCGAGGTAACTGAAATAACCTGTGCTCCCAGCAACTTCATACGATAGACGTTGAGAGACTGCCGGCGAATGTCTTCTTCACCCATAAAAACATGGCACTCCAGACCCAGCCGCGCCGCCACTGTGGCGCTGGCCACACCGTGCTGACCTGCCCCAGTCTCGGCAATGACTCGCTTCTTCCCCATGTGCTTAGCCAGAAGCGCTTGACCGATGGTGTTGTTCACCTTGTGGGCACCCGTGTGATTCAGATCTTCTCGCTTCAGGAATATTCGCCCGCCGCCGATGTCGTCGGAGAGCCGAGCGGCTTCATACAATGGCGAGGGGCGTCCGACGTAGTGCGCTAAATCTAGGTCAAACTCTTGTTGGAAGTTCGCGTCGTCTTTGAGATCTGCATACAACTGCTCCAGATCAGCCAGCGCCGACATAAGGGTCTCGGCGACAAACTTGCCACCAAATCGACCAAAACGGCCGCTCTCGTCTGGGACGGTCGAAAATAATTCTGGCGTTATTTCACTTGTCATAATTCATCATCTCTAAAGCTCACTGCCTGCCAACTTTGCCGCCTCAATAAACGCACGCATGCTGACTGGATCCTTAATGCCTTTTGCCCGCTCAACCCCACTACTGACGTCGACCGCTGCGGGCCTAACCTGCCTCACTGCTGCGGCGACATTATCGGGATGGAGCCCGCCCGCTAGGATAACGCGGTCAGCGAGAGCCCGATCTACCCAGTCCCAGTCAAAGCTGCTACCCGCACCACCGAACTGCCCCTCATGGTTGCTGTCGAGCAACAATGCACTGGCAGTATCAAACCGCTCAGCTTCCCTAACTAGATTTACATTCGCGCTCATTGGTATAGCCTTCAAATAGGGCCTGCCAAACTGACTGCAGAAGACCGGGGCTTCTCTCCCGTGAAACTGCAATAGGTTCAAGGGCACGGCGTCAAGTACGGCTTCGACCTCCTCCGCACTCGGGTCTACAAACAACCCCACCATCATGCCCAATCCAGACACCGCACCCCGAATAGCCTGCGCCTGCTCAACGGTGACGGAGCGAGGACTATTGGGATAAAAGACGACCCCTATCGCATCTGCACCCAGTGACAGTGCCTGCGCCGCGTCTTCCTTGCGCGTGATCCCACATATCTTTACGCGCATCGATAGCCCCCAGCTAAACTCACAGTTTAACAGCTTCGCAAATGCTAGAGGTGGCCTGTGAGCACTGTTGGCCCCTCCGGCGTGTCGGGTAGCTCAAACTCGGGGGGGTAGCTAACCGCTGTAAGGTACAGACCGTCAGGGGGAGCGGTTTCGGCAGCCAGTGTCCGGTCCCTCTTTAAAAGCACGCTCTCGAACCATTGAACAGTCTGTAGCCCCGCGCCGACCGCTAGTAACGAGCCCACTATGTTACGCACCATATGATGCAAAAAGGCGTTGGCGCTGATATCCACGATGACCAGCTCGCCGCGGCGTTCAACATAGCAGCTGTTTATGCGGCGATACGGGGTTTTAGCCTGACAACTTGCCGCGCGGAATGCGCTGAAATCCTGCTCACCCTGTAAAGCATGACAGGCCTCGTTCATCAGATCGAGATTCAGGGTATGGCGGTACCACGTCACCAAACGATTGAGCAGCGCTGGCTTAGTCGGCGTATTGCATATTATGTAGCGATAACAGCGTTCTGTCGCGCTAAAACGAGCATGGAAATCGCTATTCACGGCTGCCGCCCAGTGCACCCTGACACTATCGGGCAAGTATCGATTCGTGCCCAAAACCCAAGCCTTGATGCTACGCCCGGTGGGGTCATCAAAGTGAATAATCTGCGAGAATCCGTGAACGCCGGTATCGGTCCTTCCCGCGCAGTTGGTGGTAACGCCCGCACCTGCAACAGATGACAGCGCTCCTTCCAGTGTTTCTTGCACGGTGGCGACATTCAGATGCGGCTGCGCCTGCCAGCCGTGATACTCGCCCCCATGATATTCAACCCGTGCGGCAACCCGAGTGCCAGGCGACAATGCTTCATCAGGAAATCTCAACGGGTCAGGTTACCTCAATCCGCAGAAGCAATTCTCGCGCCTCAGCTTGCTGACTGAGGTCGCCCTCCTTAATGACAGCCATCAATACAGGACGGGCACCGACTTCATCACCCATATCAATGTAGGCTCTTGCCAGATCTAACTGGCTGTCTATAGGGTCAGCCTCGAGACCATAAATCGATGCACCCTCGTCTGATGGCCGTGTGCCCTCAAGCACATCCTTCTCGAGTGGAGCCATTTTCACAGCAGAGTCCTCAACCGCCGACGCAAACTCAGAGCCGTTTGAAAAAGAGGGCTCATCCAACACTGAATTTTTGTCCTCAATCAGCCTATCCTCGGAAGCATTTTGCTCCTTCACTTCTAACTCCTCGGAAACCAGGTTTAGACCTGCGTCAAACATAATTTGATTCGCCCTATCGACCAGATCATCCTCTTGCGATAGTTCCAAATTCCCTATCAAAGTCTTTGCCTCAGGCACGCGATCCGACTCGATGTAGCATTCCAAAAGACACAGCACTAATTCCGGAGGCACGAAGCCCTCATTAACCGCCTCAATCAGCATCTCTATCGCCTGATCAGTGCGGCCATAGGTTTTGTATATCTCGACTTCCTCTAAGATCTCTGTGGCTCGAGCGTTAGATTCGGAGGATGCCCCAACTGGGGTTTGAGGAGGGGACAATGAAGCTTCGTCCGCCTCGCGGGTGCGCGCTCCTCTCACCCGGCTGATAGCGAACAACCCCAGCATGGAACCGCCGACAGCCCAAATCCATGGCCAGAAAGAGCCGATCATTTCAGCTACTTTAAACTTAACGTTGCCCTTTGGCTGAACCACCTCGGATTGGAGGGATGATGAGGCTTGTCGCTCAGACAACTTTGCGCGCAGCTTTATCAGTTCAGCATCCTTGTCGGCCAATTCAGAGCGCACCCCCTGCAAGCTGGTCTCCAGATCGATGATGGTGGCCTTGAGCGAAGCTATTCCCGTCTGATCGGCACTATTCGAATTGGCACCAGCATCGGTAAAGTCTCTCTGCTGATCTGCCGTGACACCGATCGACGTATCGCTGTCAAGGCCGGGTTCTGCAGCACGCACCTCCCTGGCCACTTCCATGCCGCTCACCGGCCGCAAACCGCTCTCACTGATCACCAAGCCCCGTTGCCACTCCATGTTTTGCCGCGCGACCTCTGCAATAGCGGTAATCGGGTCAAGCATGCCCTCTGCATTGTCAGGCAGCAGTAGGAAGTAACCTGACTCCAGTCCATTAACATTTTGGCCCACGAAAGCACTCGGGTTCAGCGACACGATAGCCAGCATCGTCTGCTCAATAGTTGCGTCATCAGGGGCAGCTCTAGTCGCTATGGACCACAGCGTATCCGTCGTCTTCACCAGATATGCTGAACCGCCGTTCGGCTGCTTCGACGTCTCGCTCACATATTTGCTCTCGGCTGGCACTGCGCTGGAAGACGCCGTAGCGTTGGCCAGCGAAAGATCAGAGAGTGGGATGTCCCTCACATCGGTCTGAGATACCAGCCTTGAGGGCACGTCGATAAGCACTGCGTAGTCCCTTAGCAGGCGGCCCGCAGGCCAACGCGCCTCTACAACGAACTCAAGATAAGCCTCGCGTAGCGGCTCTAGAGCACTCAGAGCTACAAACTTGCCTAGTTCAGTGGTCTCAATTTCAAAGCGAATGTGGGTGAGATAGACGCTACGACTGATACCGAATCGGTCAAACTCAGCGTCGGTAGCCAAACTGATCCGCACATCACTCTCGTCGATGGCACCAGCATCAAGCAACTCAATTTGAGCACTAATGGGCTCGTTCAGATAAGAATTGAGCGTCAGATCACCTAAGCTCAAAGCCCAGCTATCGCTGGCTAAAATGGCGGTTAGGGTGAAGCTTGTGGTGAAAATCGTAACTGTTTTCATGGGATCGCCGCGCTTACCTTCCTATGGTGTGGCCTCGAATCAGCCCCCGCAACCTTTCCTTGGTCATCCTGCTGCTGGCGCTGGATTATACGACGTACTAGAGATGCTTCGCTAAAAGCTGCTCCGCTATCTGAATGCTGTTCAGGGCGGCGCCTTTTCGAACGTTGTCAGCCACAACCCAAAGATTCAAGCCTCTTGGATGTGAAATATCTGCACGAATGCGGCCGACAAACACCGGATCCTGACCCGCGGAATCTGTAACCGGTGTCGGATAGCCTCCCGCCTCATGCCTGTCGATAACGGTTACGCCATCTGAACCCTCAAGAAGCTCCCTGGCAGCGTCAGCGGTGATGGGTTCGCGGGTCTCGATGTGCACCGCTTCAGCGTGCCCAAAAAACACGGGCACCCGCACACAGGTAGGGTTAACCCCAATGCCGGGGTCGCTCAAAATTTTCTGAGTCTCCCAGACCATTTTCATTTCTTCTCGGGTGTAGCCGTTGTCCTGAAACTGATCGATATGCGGTAAGGCGTTAAAAGCAATTTGCCTGGGGTAGACATCGGCTTCTGCCGGCTTGCCGTTCAACAGACGTGCCGTCTGACCCGCGAGCTCTTCAATCGCAGCCTTGCCGGTACCGCTGACTGCTTGATAGGTAGCCACGTTAATTCGGCTGATGCCAAAAGCGTCGTAGATTGGCTTGAGTGCGACTAACATACCGATGGTTGAGCAGTTGGGGTTAGCAATGATGCCTCGATTGAGGTAGTGCCTGATCGCCTGCGGGTTGACCTCTGGGATCACCAGAGGAATATCGTCATCACGACGGAAATGCGAGGTATTGTCGATCACAACGCAACCCGCGGCAGCGGCGATCGGTGCGTACTCAGCGCTAATATCGCCACCCGCTGAGAAAAGCGCAATCGGAGTCTGCGAAAAATCGAACTCACTTAAATCCTGAACAACATGTCGTTTGCCACGAAACTGCACTGATTTACCCGCAGAACGGGTTGACGCCAGAGGGTATAGCGTGTCGACGGGGAAATCGCGTGACTCGAGGATCTCCAACATGACCTCTCCGACGGCGCCTGTAACGCCCACTACAGCTACATTTACCTTCCTCACTGGCACAATTCTCCCTCGCAGCTCAAAGCAGAAACGACAGCGTCGCCCATAGCTCTCGTACCCATCACGGCCTCCTCCGCTCCGTCGGTGGCAATATCCCCTGTTCTTTTACCTGCTGCGAGCACGTCCGCGACTGCCCTTTCAATGTCGTTTGCTGCTTCCGACTCGTCGAGGGAATATCGCATTAGCATTGCGGCAGACAAAATCGTTGCGAGCGGATTGGCTTTATCCTCGCCCGCAATGTCGGGCGCTGAACCATGCACAGGCTCATACAGGCCGGCTGAGCTTGCGTTAAGCGAAGCCGAGGGCAACATCCCGATAGAGCCGGTGAGCATCGCGGCGGTGTCTGACAATATATCCCCGAAAAGATTCCCTGTGACGATAACGTCGAACTGCTTGGGTTCTCGCACGAGCTGCATCGCCGCGTTGTCGACATACATGTGAGACAGGGATACGTCCGGGAACTCGGGCCGCAAAGACTCCATGACCTCGCGCCACAGCATCGTGACCTCCAGCACATTCGCTTTATCGACGGAACACAAGCGACCGCCACGCTTGCGCGCAGCCTCAAAGGCCAACCTCCCAATACGACGGATTTCGTTTTCATCGTAGCGGTCGGTATTCACGCCTTCTCGAACCCCGTCCTCTCGAACCGAAATGCCCCGCGGTTCGCCGAAGTAAATCCCGCCCGTCAGCTCTCTGACAATAAGCACATCGAGCCCTGCCACTCGCTCCACGCGCAGACTTGACGCACCGGCCAATTCAGGGAACAAGAGCGCTGGCCGAAGGTTGCAAAAAAGATCCAGATCCGCCCTGATCGCCAACAACCCCCTCTCGGGCCGCTCAGCCGCAGGGAGAGTATCCCACTGTGGACCACCCACTGCTCCAAGCAGTATCGCATCTGCTTCTCTCGCTGCGGCTTGAGTGAAAGCTGGATAAGCGCTGCCCTCAGCGTCAATCGCCGCACCGCCGAGATTAGCCTCCTGGAACTCGAGTTGCAGCGAGTAACGCTCTCCAACCACCTCAACTACTTTCTTTGCCTCTCGGACCACCTCTGGGCCTATGCCATCGCCGGGCAACAGCAGAATCCGACGCTTCACAAACGAATATCCTGAAATAGCCACGGAAAACGCTCTTCGTGCCGTTGCTCAAAGGATTTGATCGCGCTCGCACTCTCTAGGGTGATCCCGATGTCATCAAGTCCCTTCATCAGGCAATCGCGTCGAAAAGCCTCGACCTGAAAAGTCCAGACCGCGCCGTCTGGCAGGGTGATCGAGCACGTCTCGAGATCGATCCGAAGCCGGTACCCTTCATGAGCGTAAGTCGCCTCAAAAAGCAGATCCACCTTTGAGGCCGTAAGCGCGATAGGCAAAATCCCATTCTTTAGCGCATTAGACTGGAAGATGTCAGCGAAGCTCGGCGCAATAACAGCACGAAAGCCATAGTCTTCCATTGCCCACGCAGCGTGCTCTCTACTCGAACCACAACCGAAATTTTCCCTTGCCAGCAGTATCGAGGCGCCCTGATATCGGGCAAAGTTAAGTGGGAAATCCGGATTGAGCGGACGCTGGCTGTTATCCGCGTCAGGTTCACCCACATCGAGATACCGCAGCTCGTCAAACAGATTTGGGCCAAATCCAGATCTGCGAATGGATTTCAGAAATTGCTTCGGCACCATGAGGTCGGTATCTACGTTAGCCCTATCCATTGGCGCAACGAGTCCGTCAAGCTGGATAAATGGCTGCATCACTCAGCCCCCCCAAACATTGCGTCATCAACCGCAACAAAATGTCCCGCCACTGCAGCCGCGGCCGCCATCGCCGGGCTGACAAGATGGGTTCTGCCACCGGCGCCCTGGCGGCCCTCAAAATTACGATTCGAAGTGCTCGCGCAACGCTCACCGGGTAACAGGCGGTCAGCATTCATTGCAAGGCACATGGAACAGCCGGGATCTCGCCACTCCATCCCTGCGTCGATAAAAATCTTGTCCAAACCTTCGGATTCAGCCTGGGCCTTGACCAGCCCCGAACCGGGAACCACCAGTGCCGTGCGGATGGTCGCGGCAATTCGTCGACCTTTGAGCACAGCGGCGGCGGCCCTGAGATCCTCTATCCGAGAATTGGTGCATGAACCAATGAAGATCGCGTCAGGCTTGATATCGGTAATGGCCATACCCTGCTCAAGCCCCATGTATTCCAGCGCACGACTCAGACCCTGCCGACTGGTCTCGTCCTGCATTTCGTCGAGTTTGGGCACACAGCTCTCGACTGAGGCAACCATCTCAGGGGACGTTCCCCATGTGACGTGGGGCGATATTGCGTCCCCGTCCAATATCAAAGTTCGATCAAAGACGGCCGCCTCGTCAGAGCCAAGGGTGCGCCACCATGCCTCTGCCTGATCCCAGAGCTCACCTTTGGGAGCCAGCGGTTTGTTATGAAAGTATTCTAGGGTGACATCGTCAACGCCTACCAGCCCGCACCGCGCACCCGCTTCGATAGCCATGTTGCAAAGGGTCATGCGGCCCTCCATTGTGAGCGCCTGAACTGCAGTTCCACAGAATTCGATTGCGTAGCCTGTCCCGCCTGCAGTGCCGATCTCGCCTATCACCGCGAGCGCGATATCTTTAGCAGTGACTCCCTCGCGAAGCACTCCTGTGACTTCAACGCGAAAATTCTTCATTTTGCGCTGAATAAGGCACTGCGTCGCCAACACGTGCTCAACCTCTGATGTGCCGATTCCATGCGCTAAGGCACCGGCAGCACCATGTGTGGAGGTATGGGAATCACCGCAGACCACAGTCATACCCGGCAAGACCGCACCCTGCTCTGGCCCCATCACGTGCACAATCCCCTGCCGCGGATCATTCAGCGGAATCTCCGGGACGTTAAACGCTTCGCAATTATCATCGAGCGTCTGTAGCTGCAGTCGCGACACAGCGTCGGGAAGCGCGGCAAGGCCTCCTTGCCGTTCCGATGCCAGCGTCGAGACGTTATGGTCGGGCACCGCCAGGTTCGCGCTCCGACGCCAAAGCGGGCGCCCAGCCAAGACAAGTCCCTCGAAAGCTTGAGGGGATGTGACCTCGTGCAACAGGTGGCGATCAATATAGATCAGAGCGGTACCGTCTTCCCGCTGCTCAACCAAATGCGCGTCCCACAATTTGTCATAAAGGGTTTGTGCCATGCCCTTGCATTTCCTGTTGTCACAGAGAGGTGTCTTACGCCAGCATCACAGCTAGAGATGCCCGGTACACCCCTCGAGAAGGCGCGGAGTATAGCACCGAAGATAAGGCGGCAACCTCCGCTGTATGCGAGCTACAGTCTAATTCACGAGCGATGCGTCAGACGCCAGCACGCATGTATCCGCTGATTTCGTTCGAAGTCTGCAGGAATGGAGTCTCGACTCGCATCTGTGACATGCCAGCGCTGTTGTACCCTATCGTCGAGCTTAAAGCGCCGTCGGTTGGTTGAAAAATACAGGACGCCGCCAGCACTCAGGCGAGCCATTGCCAGCGTCAGCAACTGCATGTGGTCCGCCTGCACATCAAAATCGGATTGACCCTTGGAGTTCGAGAAGGATGGTGGATCCAGCATGATGACGTCATATAGACGAGCCTCGGTCTCAAGCCACGTTCTCACGTCAGAACGGACACTGCGGTGCTGTCGCTCTGAAAAACCATTGAGCGCGAGGTTTGCCTTGAACCATTCGAGGTAGGTGCCGGACGCATCAACACTGGTACTCGTTTTCGCGCCACCCGCTGCCGCATGCAGCGTGGCAACGCCTGTGTAACTGAAAAGGTTTAAAAAGTGCCCTCCCCGGGCCTCCTCAGCAATCCAGCAACGTAAGGGCCGATGATCCAGAAACAGGCCGGTATCGAGGTAGTCGTGGAGATTGACCAGCACTTTGATGCGCCCTTCGTGGACGACGAGACGTTCAGAGGCATGGCCCAGCCGCTGGTATTGATCAGCGCCACGTTGTCGCTGGCGCCGCTTCACCGCAATACTTTGCGATGCAGGTATGCCCATCACAACCCGCGTCGCTTCGATTAACTCGTCGAGTCGACGGGCCGCTTTCTCGGCCGCGATTTCCTTGGGCGGCGCATACTCCGCCACGTGTATTTGATCTTCGTAGACGTCTACCGCGGCCGCGTACTCCGGAATATCGGCATCATAGAGACGAAAACAGGTTACTCCCTCTCGCTCGAGCCATGGCCGAAGGCGGCGAAGATTCTTCCGCAGACGATTGGCAACCATCTTTTCGCCTTCGGTGACGACTTTTTGGCCAGTCGATTCAATGCTCGTGGCCGGCGCCTGATCAAGCGCCCGAAAGTGGTTTGTCTCATGAAGATCAAACTGCAGGCAGTGTAATTCCAACCGCCCGTTATGAAATCGGTGTCGATGAGACGCTTGTAATCCAACCGCTTTTCCCAGCGAGAGATCGGAGGTGAGAATCAGGCTCTGCCATCCATCGAATTCTCGTTTCATCACCTCACCAAGG
>MDTG01238700.1_pt1 | contig 10815 bp, 16 predicted proteins | sample 811421 | NCBI WGS metagenome assembly MDTG01 (sample SAMN05326645, study PRJNA326480) | marine metagenome | isolation source: seawater | place: Pacific Ocean: South East | collected 2011 | reverse complement strand
ATCTAGTTAGTCAGAATGGTGGAATTGGTAGACACGCTAGGTTTAGGTTCTAGTTTTATTTAATAAATTAAGGGTTCAAGTCCCTTTTCTGATAATTTATATATTAATAACGTAATAGACTATATAATAAACAATAATTTGAATATTAAATATTCCGAAAAGAATGGGATTCGAACCCATGGTATATTTGAAAATATACGTTGATTTAGCAAACCAATACTTTAAACCTCTCAGTCATCTTTTCTAATAGCGAAAAAGGGATTTGAACCCCTGACATTTGGATTATGATTCCAACGTTCTAACCAACTGAACTATTTCGCCTCTTTATGTATCTAATAAATAAAAAAAAAAAATGATTTATACAATTATTATAGCTATTTTAAAAATATTAGCAATAGTAGTTCCTTTATTAATTTCTGTTGCTTATTTTACTTTAGCAGAAAGAAAAATTATGGGTTCTATTCAACGCCGTCGTGGGCCAAATGTTGTAGGTTATTTAGGGTTATTGCAACCTTTAGCTGATGGTTTAAAACTTTTTGTTAAAGAAACTGTTTTACCTACTGCTGCGAATACAGGTATTTTTTTATTAGCTCCTTTATTAACCTTTATCTTAAGCTTAATGGGATGGGCAGTTATCCCTTTTGGAGAAGGTGTAGTATTATCAAACATAAATGTTGGTATTTTATATCTTTTTGCTGTTTCATCTTTAAGTGTTTATGGTATTGTTCTTTCTGGGTGGTCAAGTAACTCAAAATATGCATTTTTAGGTGGTTTAAGATCTGCCGCACAAATGATTTCTTATGAAGTTTCTATTGGCTTTATTGTTATCGCTGTTGTTTTATGTGCAGGATCTTTTAATTTAAGTGAAATTGTTTTTGCACAGAAGTATATGTGGTATATTGTTCCATTATTCCCTATGTTTTTAATGTTTTTTGTTTCCGCTTTAGCAGAAACAAATCGCCATCCGTTTGATTTACCGGAAGCTGAAGCTGAACTTGTGTCAGGTTATAATGTTGAATATTCGGCTATGGGGTTTGCATTGTTTTTCTTAGGTGAGTATGCAAATATGTTATTAATGAGTGCTATGACTTCTATCTTATTCTTAGGTGGGTGGTTACCTATTTTTAATGTTTTTCCTTTTACTTTAATCCCTGGTCCTCTTTGGTTAGGTTTAAAAATTTGTATATTTGTTGTATTATTCTGCTGGATTAGAGCAGCTCTACCAAGATATCGTTATGATCAGTTAATGAATCTAGGATGGAAAACTTTTTTACCTATTTCATTAGGTTGGCTATTGTTTACAGCTTCTGTTTTAATCAGCTTTAATTGGTTACCTTATTAATATAGATTAAGATAATGAAAAATACACAATTTTCAAAAAGATATAAATTAAAGATTACATCTTTTAACTTAGACGCTATTAAATTATTAGAAGATAAATTAAAAGATTTTTCTGGAACAAAAATAGTAAAGTTACCTAAAAAAAGAAAACGTTTTACTTTTATCCGTTCACCTCATGTTAACAGTAAATCAAAAGAACATTTTAGCCTTTTCACATATAAAAGGTTAGTTTATATTTTTTTAGAAGAAACAACTCAATTAAGTTCTCTTTTAAATAATCTATCTAATGATTTAACAATAGTTATTACAAAATACTCTTAAATTATACAATTTATTCAGGAAATGGCGTAGTCTGGTAGCGTGTCTGCTTTGGGAGCAGAATGTCAGGGGTTCAAATCCCTTTTTCCTGTTCTAATATCTTTATATTATAAATTATAAAAATGAATACAAATTTATTACAAAATAATCAAAGACATCCTTATCATTTAGTAGATCCAAGCCCTTGGCCTTTATCAGGTGCTTTAGGTGGATTTGGATTAACTTTTGGAGGAGTTATGTTTATGCATGGTTACTCTGGAGGATGGTCTCTTTTTTGTTTAGGATTTTTTACAATTCTTTATACTATGTATGTTTGGTGGAGAGATATCGTTCGTGAAGGTACTTTCGAAGGTCAGCATACTTATATGGTTCAGCAAGGTTTAAGACAAGGTGTTTTATTATTTATTGTATCAGAAATTATGTTCTTTTTTGCATTTTTCTGGGCATTTTTTGACGCAAGTATTAAACCTGCAATTGTATTAGGTGGGGTTTGGCCTCCTGATGGATTAGAAATTTTAAATCCTTGGGGTGTTCCACTTTTAAATACAGTTATTTTATTAACTTCTGGTGCTACTGTTACTTGGGCTCACCATGGTATCGTAGCAGGAGCTAAGAATAGTAGCCAAATTGGTTTACTACTAACCGTTATTTTAGCGGCTATTTTCACAGGTTTACAGGTTTTAGAGTATTTAGAGGCTCCGTTTTCTATTTCAGATGGTGTTTATGGTTCTACTTTCTTCATGGCTACTGGTTTTCATGGTTTCCACGTTTTTATTGGAACAGTTTTTCTATTTATTTGTTTAATTAGACTTAACTTAAACCATTTTACAAAAGAGCATCACTTCGGTTTTGAAGCCGCAGCTTGGTACTGGCATTTTGTTGATGTTGTTTGGTTATTCTTATTTGTAACCGTTTATTGGTGGGGTTCTTAATTTTTTAATCTATTAATTATTAAATTTTCAAATATGTTTTTTTTATCAAGTCCATTAGAACAATTCCAAATTCTTCCTATTATTCCTATTAATGTTGGTGTTTTTGATTTTTCAATCACTAATGCTACTATTATTTTAGCAATTGGTTTAGGAAGCTTTATTTTTGTTCTATACTCATTATTATCTGAGGAAGGGAACTTTTATGTTGTTCCTAATAGAATTCAATATATAGTTGAAGTTATTTATTCTGTTGTTTACGGTTTATTGAATGACAATGTAGGTTCGGTAGGAAAATCTTTTTTTCCTTATGTTTTTACTTTATTTACATTCGTTTTAATTTCAAATATTATTGGATTAGTTCCTTATAGTTTTACCGTTACTAGTCATTTAATCGTAACTTTTGCATTAGCTTTTATGACTTTTGTGGGAATTAACTTAATTTGTATCAGAGAACATGGTATTAATATTTTATCTTTATTTTTACCTCCAGGTTCTTCTATGGTTTTAGCATTATTATTAGTGCCTATTGAATTAGTTTCTTACATTTTTAGACCAATTAGTTTATCTGTTCGACTTTTTGCGAATATGATGGCTGGTCATACGTTATTAAAAGTTATTGCTGGTTTCGCTTGGACTATGATGTTAGCTGGTGGGGGGTTATTAATTGCCCACACAATTCCATTAGCAATTTTAGTTGTTTTAATGTTATTAGAGTTAGGTGTAGCAGCGATTCAAGCTTATGTATTTACTATTTTAACTTGTATTTACTTAAATGACGCTATTCATTTACACTAATTCATTAATTAATTTTTTGTTTTGATCGTTTTTCATATTAAATTATTTGAAAACATTTTTTATGCGGATATATATTAGTGGTAAATTATCTGCCTTCCAAGCAGAAGATAAGAGTTCGATTCTCTTTATCCGCTTTAATAACTAGTAAAGGGTTTGTAGTTCAATTGGTAGAACATACTGCTCATAACGGTAAAAATGTAAGTTCAAACCTTACCAAACCTAATGAAGAAAGTAGGATTCGAACCTACGTAAGAAAATCTAACAGATTTACAGTCTGCCACCTTTAACCACTCAGTCATTTCTCCTTTTAATATTTTATAAACGTCTTTTTTTTGGTGCTCTACAACCGTTATGCGGTTCTGGGGTCTTATCTATTATTTTAAAGATCTTTATTCTTTTTTTATTAAATCCTTTGATAATTGATTTTCTACCTTTACCAAATCCTTTAAAGATAAGAATAATATTTATTGTTTTATTTTCAATAAGTTTTTCACTGAAGTATTCGGTCATTTGTTGAGCAGCATGAGGAGTAGATCTCTTCGCTCCTTTAAAACCTAAGGCCCCTGTTGTTAGTATTATATCTTTTTTGTTAGGTAAAACGGTTTGTAGTATTGTATTATTCGAACTACATTTTGCATTTACTTTGATTATATTTTCCATAGTTATAATTTTTTTGTTGTTTTAGAATTTGTATGGGTTCTTTGACCTCTTCTAGGCAACTTTAATTTTGATCTTTGACCTTTATAACACTTTATTTTTATTTTATGTTCATAATTTTGTGTTAATTTTTGTCTTAGATCTTCTCCGTTTTCAATATTTTTTTCAATATATTGTATAAGTTTATTTTTAACATCGTTATTTAAACTTTTTATTGAAGAATTTTTTGTTAGTCCTATTTGTTTACATATTTGTACAGATTTTTTCTTACCTATACCAAATATTTGTTGTATTGCAACTTCAGTTTTTTTATGTTCTGATATTTCTGTATTTAATAAATAAACCATAATTTATATATAAAAGCATTCTTAGCTCAGTTGGATAGAGCACCGGCCTTCTAAGCCGGGTGTCACAAGTTCGAATCTTGTAGAATGTATTTTCCTTAAGTATTAATATAATTAAAAAAAATAGTTATTTATATCTGTACTTTGATAAAATATATTTAAAATTTTTATGAATAATTCATTAATTTTTAAAAAGCCTACTACTCCTTCTCAAAGACATGTTCGTCTTGTAAATAAGAAAAAATTAACGAAAATTGATTTGTTAAAAGATAAAACTTTTTTTATAAAAAATAAAGCTGGTAGAAATAACCAAGGTAAGTTAACTATCTTTACAAAAGGTGGTGGTCATAAAAAAAAATATCGTAAAATTTCTTACAATAGAGAATTTTTAGAAGGTATTGTAGAGTCTATTGAATATGATCCTTATAGATCTGCTAATATCGCTAGAATATTTTGTAACAACTCAAAATCTCATTTTTATATTTTAGCTCCAGAAGGTTTAGAGCAAGGTCATTATATTAACTCTCAGTTGAATTCTACTGAATTAAATTTAAAAATTGGTAATTTATTTTATTTAAGAGATCTTCCGTTGGGGGTTTTTGTTAATAATGTTCCTTTTCCAAATAGTAAGGGTGGTATTGCACGTGCAGCGGGAACAGGAGCTCAGTTGATTTCAAAAGACGTTAATTTTTGTCGTTTAAAATTAAGATCAGGTGAACATAGATTATTTCCTTTATTAACTGAAGTTACTTTAGGTGCTTTATCAAATCCTGAGCATAAGTTAATTTCTTTAGGAAAAGCGGGTCGTTCTCGTTGGTTAAATAAACGCCCTTCTGTAAGAGGAGTTGCTATGAATCCTATTGATCACCCTCATGGTGGTGGTGAAGGTAAAACTTCTGGTGGTCGACCATCTGTTACTCCTTGGGGTAAAATTACTAAAGGTCAACCTACAAAAAAAAATAAATTAAATAAATTAATCGTTAAAAAACGTAAGAATTAAAATGGGTAAACGTTCTTTATGGAAAGGTCCTTTTATATGTAATAAAATAATTTCTGATTTAAAGAATAATAATTCTTTAAATACTGTAAAAACAACTTCTCGCAGTACTACTGTATTGCCTTTTTTAATAGGTAAAACTGTAAAATTACATAATGGGAAATTTTATATTAGTATTAAAGTAACAGAAGAAATGATTGGTCATAAGTTAGGTGAGTTTGTTCCTACTCGATTACGTCATGTATATAAAAAGAAAAAATAAATAAATGGGTCAAAAGTCTAATCCAAATAGTTTTCAACTTTCAAAAAAAGCTAATAATGTCTTTTCTAGTAGTTTTAATTCTTTAGAATATTCAAATTTTCTTAAGGATTATTTGTCTATTTCTTCAAATTTAATAAGTTTTTTTGAAAAAAATAATTGTCTTGTAAAAGATTGTCATATTATGTTAAATAATGATAAATCTTTTTTAACAATCTTTATTTCTTTTTTGGTTTTAAATGATATTTCTAAAAAACAAAAAGATAACCTTTTAGATACTTCTTTCATTTTAAATAATTTTTGGGCAATATTTAATAAATTTGGATATTTAAATTCTAAGCGAATTATTTTTCAAAATTTGAATAAATTAGTTCTAGATAAGAAAGAAAAAGATACTGAAGCGAAAATTAATGATTTATTTAAGCTTTTCAAAAATGAAATTTATTTTGAATCAGGTAATAAATTATTTTATATACTTTGTAATGTTACTAATAGTGCCGAGTTATTAGCAAAATTTATTGCTTATTATTTTAAAAAATATCATAGAACAAGTAAAATTAATAAATTTTTTAATTATTTACAAAAATTTGTTTCATTAATTGGTGCTAAAGAAAAATTAAATTTCCCGTCTATTTTAAACGGTATCAAAATACAAATAAAAGGTCGTTTTAGAGGATCATCTCGAACAAAAATACGTGTTTTTGAAGCCGGATCTATCCCTTTACAAACAGTTAACATCAATATTAGATATTCACAAGTTCATGTAACTTCTAGTTATGGTGTTTTCGGTGTTAAAGTTTGGGTATTAGAGAAAAATAAATAAAAAAAAAATGTTATTGCAACCTAAAAGAACTAAATTTAAAAAATATAAAAAAAATTACTTATCTAATAAGATTGAAACCAAGTCATACAAGTTAAAACATGGTTTTATCGGTTTGAAATCTTTAGAATCTACTCGTATTACTGCTAGACAAATTGAGGCTGTAAGAAAGTGTGTAAATCGTGAATTAGGTCGTAAAGGAAAAGTTTGGATAAACATTTTTCCACATATTCCTGTTACAGGTAAACCGTCAGAAAACAGAATGGGAAAAGGAAAAGGATCTATAGATTACTGGTGCTCACCTGTTAAAATTGGATCTGTATTATTTGAAATTTGTGGAGTTTCATTTGCAAAAGCAAAAACAGCCTTATTAAAAGGTAGTAATAAATTACCCGTTAAAACAAAAATAATATTTAAAGATTAATCATAATGTTAAATAAGAAAAAAAAGATCCTAGATACTGGTTTAAGTACAATTGATAAGAACCAATCGTTTTTAAAATTACCTAGTTTATCTAAAAATTTATTTTTACAACACAATTATACTAGTAAAAAACCTAAATCTCTTCCTTTTGTTTTTCAGAAAACTGATTCGAATAATGTTTCTTTTTCATTTTCTGGGAAAACTTACAGGACTAATTATTATTTTTCTTCTTACAAGAAAAATAATAACTACCCCAAAAAATTTTATAAGAATAATATCCTTTTTTTAAATAAAGTTTTTAAAGAAAAAAAGAAGAGTAAATTTTTTTCTTTAAAAACAGTTAGAGGTGGTTTAATGATTACTTCATTAGGGTTAATTAGCTTTGTTCCTAAAAGTTTAGTGGCAAAATCAAATAATAAAACTCAAAGGATTGTTAATTTTAAACTTCTTAAAAAAAAGCATAATTTTTCGTTTAAACAAGATTTAAAGATTAATCTTGTTTCATCTTTAAAAAAAACTTAATCAAAAAAAAACTTAATTATCTTAGCTGAAAAAAAGCTTTTGAATTAAAATAACTTTTATTTCTTTTATGTTACAAGCAGCAAAATTAATTGGAGCAGGATTAGCTACTATTGGTTTAGCAGGAGCTGGAGTAGGAATTGGTACAGTATTTGGTGCGTTAGTACTAGGTGTATCTAGAAACCCTTCTTTAAAGGATGAATTACAGCAGTTAGCTATTTTAGGGTTCGCCTTAACTGAAGCTATTGCGTTATTCGCTTTAATGATGGCATTCCTAATTTTATTCGCTTTCTAATAAACTAGTTTTAATTTACAATAACTTGTTGATATGTTTTGGCATATCTAAAATATACTCAATTTAGTAAATTGTGTATATTCTTTTTTAAAAATAGTTTTATCCATAAAAAATATCAAAATATTATGAATTTTTTATTAATGCATCAAAATCATTTTAAAATGTTTTTACCAGAAGTTTTTTTGGCAACTTCTATTTTAATTATGACTTTACATGCGTCTTTATTGGTTACCTCTAAACGTTTAGGTTACCCTATTTTAACATTAAGTTTTGGTAAACTTTCTATTTTAGTCTTATTTCTAACTTTTTTATTAGTAAATAATAACCCTATTTCTTTTATGCTTGTTTATCAAAATACTTTTATTTTTGATTTATTAACGGCAAACGTAAAACAAATTCTTTTAATTAGTACAATTTGTTGTTTATTTATTTTCGAAGATAATCTAATAAGACAACAAATAAATAATTTTGAATATTTTATTCTAATTTTATGTGCTGTTTTAGGTTTATTATTTTTAATAAGTTCATATGATTTAATTTCATTGTATCTTGCAATTGAAATGCAAAGTTTATGTTTATATGTTTTAGCGGCTTCTAAAAAAAATTCATCTTTTTCTACTGAAGCTGGGTTGAAATATTTCCTTTTAGGATCTTTTTCTTCTGCATTACTATTATTTGGTATGTCAATCTTATATGGTTGTACTGGAACAACAAACTTTGAAAATTTTACTCTGTTATTATCTGGTGTGGATTTAGATAATTTTTCTACTACTTCGTCTATAAGTAATGCTTTATTATTTGTTGGTGCTGCATTTTTCTTTAAGATAGCAGCAGCTCCATTTCATATGTGGTCACCTGATGTTTATGAAGGTTCTCCAACAAGTTCTACTATTTTTTTTGCAGTAATCCCAAAGATAGCTTTATTTGCTGTTTTCATCAGAATGTTTCAAACAGTATTCTCTTCGTTTGAAGATACTTTATTGATAATGTCTATCTTTTTTTCGATTTGTTCTGTAATAGTAGGTTCATTTGCGGCTTTAAAACAAAGAAAGTTGAAGAGACTTCTTGCATACAGTTCTGTTAGTCATGTAGGTTACTTATTATTAGCTTTTTCTGCGAATTCAATTGAAGGTACACAAGCTTTATTCTTTTATTTGGTTATTTATATGATTACTAGTTTATCACTTTGGTCAGTTATTTTATCAATAAATACTTCAACAAATACAGAAAGAAGTAAAACTTTAATTGATTTTGCTTCTGTTTCTACTGCTAATCCTTTAATTGGTTTAACAGGTATGATGGCTTTATTTTCACTTGCAGGGGTACCTCCTTTAGCTGGTTTTTATGCTAAAATGGCTGTTTTCTTAAGTGCTATTGGTTCCTCTTTAATATTTGTTAGTTTAATTGCTATTTTATGTAGTGTAGTTTCAAGTGTTTATTATATTAGGTTAATTAAAATTATGTATTTTGAGCCTAAGTCCGATGTTTCTTTTGTTTATCCAGTTACTCGTGCTTGTTCTTTAATGATGGCGTCTGGTACTTTTTTATTACTTTATTTATTTATAAACCCTACTTTATTATTATTATTAACAGAAAAAATGGCTTTATGCCTTTATTAATTAAAAATGTCTTTTTTTATTAATGAATACTTCCCCATTTTGTTACTTTTATTTGTAGCAATCGGGTTAGCTTGTATTATTTTAGGTGCATCATATTTTTTATCTATCCAAAGACCAGATACAGAAAAAAATTCTGTATATGAATGTGGTTTTGATCCTTATGAGGATTCTAGAAATAAATTTGATGTACGTTTTTATTTAATCGCTATTTTATTTATTCTTTTTGATTTAGAAGCTATGTTTCTATTTCCGTGGGCAATTTCTTTAGGTCATATCACTTCTATGGGTTTTTGGACTATGTGTGATTTCTTAATTGAATTAACTATCGGATTTGTTTATGCGTGGAAAATAGGAGCGCTTGAGTGGGAGTAAATGAAGTACTTATTAAGTAGAGAACGTTTACGTAGACAGAATTTTAAAGAAGTTGAACCAAAATATATTGCTTTAAAGTCTATTATCCATAATCAAACCTTACCTAATAATTTACGTTGGGAAGCTTCTTTATTACTTTCAAAAATTATTAAAAAAAATTCCCGTTCGTCTTTTAAAAATCGTTGTTTTTTAACCGGACGTGGTGCTAGCTATTCTAGATTTTTTAATCTATCACGAATTCAAATAAGAGAATTAGCTAGAGATCAAAAATTACCTTTCATTAAAAAATCGAGTTGGTAATTCTTCACAAATTATATAATCGTTTAATCGATTTTTAAATATTAAAAATATGCCTCAGTTTGATAAAATTACTTTTTTTAACCAACTTTTTTGGTTATTCATCTTTTTTTCTGGTTTTTATTTAATTTCTTTAAAAGTTTTCTTACCAAAACTAAGTTCTGTTTTAAAGGCAAGAACAAAGAAATTACAAAAAGGATCTGATGGTCTTACTTCTTTTAATGACGAGTTAAAAGACGTTAATGTATCATTTAATTCTTCTATCGAAGAAATGTCTGCTGTAGTAAAAACTTCTGTTTCAGATTTCAAAGAGAAAACTGACACTTGGGTGGACTCAGCAGTTGAAACTATTAATAAAGAGGAGCTAAAATCTAGTAATGCTTTTATGGAAAAAGCTTTACATAAGCAGATTGCAGTTACTCATTTATTAAGTAATGTAAAAGTTTCGAATTAAAGTTTTAGTTTTTATTTTAGTTCTCTAATAGCTCAGTGGTAGAGCGGATGGCTGTTAACCATTAGGTCGGAGGTTCAAATCCTTCTTAGGGAGAAAAAATTGAACCATGTATGATCCCTATCGGTTGTATATGTTTTTACATCATATTATAATTCTATGTAACAAGAACCCGTTGTTTCGCAAGGTCCTCTGCTGGTTCTATACGTTTGTATCAAGGTATTTCCTTTATTTAGACTTATCTTGGAAACCTCTAAGTGAAATATTCTTAGTGTTTTCCTTTAGTTTCTATTTTTTTATTATGGTAAAGTTATTTTACTTTTTTTACTTAAACCGTAATGATTTAAGTTTTTCTTTTATAGTTTTATCTTTTTAT
>MDTG01075351.1_pt1 | contig 10815 bp, 8 predicted proteins | sample 811421 | NCBI WGS metagenome assembly MDTG01 (sample SAMN05326645, study PRJNA326480) | marine metagenome | isolation source: seawater | place: Pacific Ocean: South East | collected 2011 | reverse complement strand
TCCGATGCTCAGTTTCAGCGTGCCTCGAACTTGAACGTTTGTTAAAGCCTATCATCTTGTTAACTTTGTTAACAATCTGACTCCTACTATGTAGGAGAGACTGTTGGAAGATTATAGGACAGGTAAGAATTGCCTTTTCAATCCTTAAACAATTTCATGTATAATATAGGTAGGGACTTATATCGATATACGTTTTTCGATAACTATACTCTTGAAAAGGCACACCTTTCGCATATCTTCTTATCCTTAGGACTGGCCTACAGGATAACAGTTCATAACAAAGTTTAATTCCCTCTGAAATAAAGAATCGGAGCGTGTCATGAAAATGACGTCTATTTTCTGTTGGCAAATACCATAAATCCACAAAGGCTTTTCAGTTTGCTACACACTTTATTATTAAGTGGACAGCAAAGATTTTGGATGTAACGTAGAAATTGAGCTTCTGTTAAATCAAGAAGATATACTATATAGAAAGCATTTATAAATCTAGATTTTGACTTTGGGAATATCCAGTGTTTTAAGGATATTCAAGTAATGAAAATGAAAAGATTTATTGAGCTTTCAATATTTGTATGTTTTTTTTCATATTTACCCAAAAGGTATTTTAGGAAGACCTTTCCCATATAAGAAAACTGATGAAGGGGGATACTATGTTTAACATTTATCTAGTTGAAGATGAAAAGAATCTTAATGATATATTGGTACTATACTTGAAAAACGAGGGATATAAAGTAAAAAGCTTTACCCGAGGTCTAGAGGCTGAAAAATGTATAAAGGAAGATGTCCATCTTTGGGTTCTAGACATTATGCTGCCCGACGTTGATGGATATAAGCTTATAAAAAAAATTAAAGAACATAATGAAAACATACCGGTAATATTTATTTCTGCTAGGGATACTGACCTTGATATTATCACAGGATTACAAATGGGAAGTGATGATTATATATCCAAGCCTTTCTTACCTATGGAGTTAGTAATTCGTATAAAAAAGCTTTTAAATAGGGTTTATAAAAGAGAAAACGATGGTCAGATATTGATTAATAATCGGTATCGCATTGACTTTGATAAAAGAATACTATTTGATGGAGATAGGGTAATAGAACCTACCTCAAGAGAGTTCGATTTTTTGTGTACAATAATCAAGAATAAAAATATTGCACTATCGAGGGAACATCTCCTTAATAGTATTTGGGGGATAAATTACTATGGTAGTGAGCGGGTTGTGGATGACTTAGTTAGAAGAGTAAGAAAAAAGTTACCCGATTTAAGAATCGAAACCATCTATGGATATGGATATAGGTGGTGTGAATAGTGAAAAGAGTATCCTTAAACTTAAAATTAATGCTTGCTTTTATTGGTGTAACCATCTTTTTTTCTATTATCAGTTATACACTTTTGATTGAAACCTTTCAAAAGTACTATCACGCAGATATTTACAGAGTCTTAGAAGATAATGCTGATAGGGCAAAGACTATAACAGATATAGAGGATTTCATAAAAAGCAGTGATGAAGATGATCTAAGTATTGAACGAATTTACTGGATTAAGATTAATGGTGTGCTGACTAGAAAAACCAATAGCTTTACCAGTAGTTTAACAGAGGATGTTATTAATGAAATAGAAAGTAATATCCTAAGTCAAATAGATTTGTCAAGAAGATATAGCATAGATGTCGATGGTAGAAAATTATTTTACATTATAACAAAATATGAGCCAGATAATGAAATAGAATCGATAGATAATTTATCACTGAGTAATCGATGGAATATTGTTGTTCAGCAAGACACAGTAGATAATAACGCATTATATAGAGCTACATTAAGATGGGAGCCTATTGACAATTCACTTAAAGAACAATTGTATATCCAATTGGGTATTGGATTACTACTAACAATGCTCGCGATGTTGATTGGATTTTTCTTTCTATCAAGCTATATTACAAGACCAATAATACAGCTGTCTCGTTCAGTAAAGCGTATATCGACTCGAAAATTTGATACGCCTATAACAATCAACAGAAATGATGAGATAGGTTTTTTAGCCAATACTGTTGAGGAAATGAGGAAAGAACTTCTTAGTTATGATGAACAGCAGAAATTAAAGATGCATTCTATATCACATGAGTTGAAAACACCTATTATGATTATTCAGGGCCATGTTGATGCATTGAAGAGGGGGTTGTATCTAGATGGTACACCGGAATCTTCAATAAAGGTTATAGATGAAGAAAGCAAGAGACTTCAAAAGTTAGTATCTAATCTACTATATATACAAAGATTAGATTATTTTGATACTGAATTTAAACATAAAGAGAAAGTAAATATAAGAGAAATCATTGAAGACGTTATTGATAACATGACAATTAAGCTTAGCAACATAGATACAGAGCTGAATTTAAATAATGTATCTATATTTGCTGATCCCAGACAGATGAAAATTATCATCGAAAATATATTGAGTAATCAAATAAGGTATGCAGAGAATGAGATACGAATATCTCTGAAGAAAAATAAGAATAAGGCAATTTTGGAATTCTATAATGACGGAGAACATCTTGAAGATGAAAGCAATATTTTCAATATCTTCAAAAAGGGTGAGAAAGGTCAAAGCGGCCTAGGTTTATATATTGTAAAAAGGTTAGTAGATATACATGCTGGAGATATCAAAGCTTATAATGAAGATATTGGTGTGACATTTAAAATAGAGTGGGATTTGAAATAGACATGTTTCTAGAAACCTTTGAACTTAAAAAGCTTTGAGGTAAAAGAACTATGATATGAATAGGGGAGGTATGGATAATTCACTAAATAGTTTAATTATTGGATTATTCATACCTGCCCCTATTTTGTGCTTTTAATCTCCATGAAGTTTATATATATTATTGCAACAAGCATTTATTAACTCTATATCATGGGTTATTATAATAATAATGGTACCATTTTTAGATATTCTTTTTAGAGACTTTGCTACTAGCATCATGTTTTTATTATCAAGTTCTGAGGTGGGTTCGTCAAGTATTAAAACCCTATAGTTTTCCATCATTGCGGTAGCTAAGACCAATCTTTGCTTTTGTCCACCGGATAAAATAGCTGGATGCATATCTTTAAAGTCTAACAGGTCAAAGTCCTCCAGCAGCTTAAGAGCTTTTGATACATCTTTAGGGGTTTTTTTAGTCATTAATAGAAGCTCTTCAAGCACACTCTCGCTGAATAGTTGAGTATCAGTATCATGGGGAATAAAACGGATACTTTTACGCCTTTGCCTATTTAGTAGAAGCTTTCCATCCAAAGATATTAAACCCTTCTTGTTTTTATATAAGCCAGACAGAACCTTAGCTAGAGTAGTCTTACCTACGCCATTTTTACCGGTCAGGGCTATAATATCTCCTTTCTCAGCCATAAAATTTACATCATTAAATACTGGCTGATTATTATATGAGAATGATAGATTTTTTACCTTGAAAATAGGCTTTGAATTATTCCCTGGATTGCTTTGTCTAAATAGCTTTGGCTTGTTAGGTCTTCTGAGACACAGTTTATCCTTTGTATTTTCATATCTGTTTTTAAATTCATCGGGGCTTAAGGAATCTACAATCCTTCCATTTTCAAGATAAATTAAGCGGTCAGCAATATCTAGTAAGTACCATAATCTATGCTCAGCAACCACTATGGTACAGTTTTGGGATTTCAGATATTTCATTATTTTAGACAATCTTTTAGTAGCATTTATATCAAGATTAGAAGATGGTTCATCAAATACATAGATTTTTGGGCCCAGGGCATATATTGATGCGATTGCTGTTAATTGTCTTTCGCCATTGGAGAGTTTTAATAATTCTTTACCCTTGAGCCTTTCAATGCCAAGAGCATCTATTGAATTATGAACACACCTTCGGATTCTTTCTGTTTTATAGCCGTAATTTTCACAACCAAATGCAATTTCTCCTTCCACTTGATGGGAAAAAAACTGACTTCTGGGATCTTGAAATATGCTTCCCACCATTTCTCCTCGTTTCCACATAGATAGGTTATTTGTATCTATGCCATCGATAAATATCTCCCCAGTTAAATCGCCATGATAAAATGTAGGATTCAGTCCATTAAGAATCCTTGTAATTGTTGTTTTGCCACTACCGGAATGTCCAACTAATACAACCAATTCGCCCTTTGAAATATGTAGGTTAAGATTCTCTACTTTGTAGCCGCTTTGTCTGTATGTAAAGCTAACATTATTGAATGAAATCATACCTTGCCTCCATAAATAGTGTAATGAAAAACATAAAAGAGCTGAGAACCCAGAGGAAATCCTGAAGCTTATAGCTTTTTGTATAGTAGCTATATTTAGCTCCTGGAGCTTCTATCCCCCTAGTCATAGCTGATATAGATAATTCATCAGCTATATTTAAGCTTTTTAGCAGCAATGGAATCAGTCCGTGTTCAAAGGTTTTTAGTGGATGATTCAGTACATATCTAAGCTTAAGTAGACCTCTACCCTTCATATTATCTTTAATAGTACATAGTTCATAGAAAAGAGTAGGGGTGAATCGAAATACAACGACAATTACAAGGGTCATTCTATGGGAGAAACCAAAATGTTGTAGGAAGGATATGATTTCTCCCGGTTGTGTTTTTATTAGGATATTAAGAACCATAAAAAGAGGTAGCATTTTTAATATCATAAACAGATAAAATTTATTGAAGATTATGCTATCTATGTTATATAGATGATTTGCATATAGTGCAATGCTCAATATTAAAAACATGACTATATACTTCTTTACGTTATATATATAACCTTGAACAATCATATACATCATGGCATATAGAAATGTCAAAAGTATTGACCATAATGTATTAATAGAGAAGATTGATACTACCATAAATATCAAAACAATTATTTTTGATAAAACATGAAAATGTATAGAGGGTATTTTTACATTATTTTTAAAGACCATTAGATCACTCCAGCTCTACTAAAATGTCTTCTTAGGAGCTTTTTACCAAGGATACTCCCTAGATATCCTCCTATCATTGATAGTAAAGTTATGACTGTTAGCCAAAGTGGGCTAGTAAAATAGTGTAGAATGTTATCGACATATCCACTACTAAAACCGCCTTCAAGAGCAGTCTTTACATATGTTTCCCTCATAAACCACATTGGAATAATAGATGATCCTATGAAAAGAGCACTGTATATAGTCCAAAGTGTAGTGAGGCGTTTTGGGCTCTTGTATGCATCTTCACCTCTCATTATTAAAAATTCACATATTACTCCAACACCTGAAAAGTATAGGAATACAAACCAGTAACCAGCCAGTCCGAAGGGTATACCTACTAAAATTGCATATATTAAGAAAACGTAGGGTTTTCCTATTCTGATGGCCATTAGCATAAAAATAGGTGCATTAATAAAGCATATTATCATAGGTGCCAGAACCATACCAACAAACATATTAAAGGTTAAGATTCCACCAATACCATGTTGTAGAACTGTCATTATTAACCCAAGTATAGCAAAGGTTATTATATCCTTTACAGTTAGTTTATTCACGACTAAACACTCCTTTCAAATTCCAAGATTTTGTTTTCTCTTGTTTATTCCACATTCTAAAGTACAAGCCATTATTACTTATCAGATCTTCATGTTTGCCTTTTTCCATTATCTTACCGTTATTTAATACTATTATTTGATCAGCATCCACTATGGTTTTGAGTCTGTGGGCTATTACTACTAGAGTTTTATCCTGTACTAAGCTATTTAATGCAGCTTGGATATATACTTCGTTTTCAGGATCTAGAGAAGCAGTAGCCTCATCCAATAATATGATTGGAGCATCCTTTAGTATAGCCCTAGCAATCGATATTCTTTGCTTTTCTCCTCCCGATAGAGTACATCCACCTTCACCGATGATGGTATCGTATCCCCTGGGCATATCCATGATAAACTCATGACAGCTAGCTGCCTTAGCGGCTTTAACAACCTCCTCCTTCGTTGCATCACTTCTTCCAAAGGATATGTTATTAAATATTGTGTCGTTAAATAGGTATACATCTTGAAAGACTATGCTTATATGCTTCATACACTCGTCTATGGTCATATCCTGTAGAGGTATCCCGCCTATATAAATACATCCTGCATTTACATCCCAAAATCTAGATATCAGCCTGGTTATAGTCGTCTTACCAGAGCCAGAAGGTCCTACTAAAGCAGTAATACTTTTTGCTGGAATATCAAAAGTAATATTATCTATAACATTAATGTTTTCATATTTAAAAGTGACATCTTCAAAGCTTATGTCAAAGGATGTAGGTTTTTTACCCATATTGGGCTCAGGTAAAGGATGTACATTCTTTACAGCTTCAATCCGTGTGGCAGATTGAGAATAAAAGCTGATTAAAGCAGTTAGGGATAATCCTGTAGCAAGTGGATTGTATACCTTTGGTGATATCATTAAAAACATAATGTATACAGGGATTGATATACTCCCTGATTTAACCATTAAAAACCCAAAAAAGATGAGAAGCGGAATGCCTGAGTAAAGAATCATCTCTCCCAAAACTACACCTAAACCAGTAGAAAACTCTAGTTTAATGGAATCTTTACGGAGATCAGAGAAGGATTTCTCCAGCCGCTCAAATCTTTCGCCCACTAAATTAAAGGCCTTAACAACAGAAATAGATCTAAGATACTCAAGCATTCTAGAAGCTGCAAAACAACGAGAGTTTATTACCTTAGCTCCAAAGTAGTTAGATATCCTTTTGGCTATCAATGCAGTTGGGATGGACAAGATAACAGGTATAAACATTACAAGGGCCATTTTAAAGCTAATAAATGACATACCTATAAATGTTGCTATTGGGATTACCACCGATGATACAATTGGCTCTAAACCTTCACTGATTAAAGTTAGAATATTTTCATAATCCTCAAGCAAATAAGAGCTAAACTGACCAGAATCATATCTTGCGAAGTATCCCATTGGTAGATTTCTCATATGCTTGGCAAAGTTAATTCTTCCTTCAGCTACAAGCGTAGTTACATCATCAAAGGTCTTTATGTATTTATATCGACCAACAAAAAACTGTAATACGTAGATTGCAACAATCCCTATGAAATAGAGCCATAGTTTATTGGTATTTAGATCTTTACTTGGATCGAACAATGGTTCAAACAACTCAAGAGTTGCACCTATAAGAATTCCATAGGGCAAAACTCTTAGAAAAGAATTAATAAAGCCGAGAACCATTATTCTACGTATTTTTTTAGGCTGGTTATTTGTTGCTATATCTATAACCTTCATGATACTACCTCCTCAGTCGACGACAGTTTCCAACGCTTAGATAAGCTCATAGCCTCCCAAAGCTTAGCATAGAGACCATTGTTAGCTAAAAGCTTATCATGAGTACCCTCTTCAGCTATAGTCCCCTTATCAATAACTATGATATTATCAGCATTTGATATAGTGGATAGCCTGTGAGCCACAACAATAACAGTTTTGTCCTTTGCAAGCTTAGAAAGAGCCAATTGAATATGGGCTTCGTTTTCTGCATCAGCATATGCAGTTGCTTCATCTAACACAATTATGGGAGTATTCTTTAAGAAAACACGTGCTATAGATATGCGCTGTTCTTCGCCACCAGATAGATGAACACCACCATCACCAATCTTAGTATCATATCCGAAGGGTAAAAGCTCTATAAAATCGTGAATCTGAGCGGACTTAGCAGCTTTAACCACATCATCAAAGCTTGCATCCCTATTGCCCATTCGTATATTTTCTTCTATAGTATCCGATAAAATACAAACATCTTGAAAAACAAAGGATACCTGTTTCATTAGCATATCATTTGAATAATCCTTTACATCGTTGCCACTGATGAGAACTTGACCGGAAGTTGTATCCCAGAATCGGGCAATGAGTTTGGCCACGGTGGATTTTCCGGCTCCTGATGGTCCAACTAAAGCAGTAACAGTATTAGGATGGCAGTAAAAGCTTATGTTTTTTAGAACTTCAGTGGTATCATAGGTAAAGAATACATCCTTAAATGCTACGCTGGAATTAGTTATCTCGATATCCTTATTGTCTACAGGTAATTCTTTTTCCTTGAGTATGGCATCTATACACTCCATTCCATAGGTGATCTTTCGCATTACACCACTCAGTAGCAGTAATTGTTTCATAGGCTCGGCAAAATTTGTTCCTATAACAAAGAAGAATAAAACACTTATTAGCATAGTCTTATATGAACTAGGATTAGTCATTAGGTAGACTGAAAGTGGGAAGATAAATAGTATTGAAGCGGGTAGCAGGAGATTAAATAGTAAAAACAAATTTTTTACACGATTAGCCCACTTCATGGCGGCTGTTCTTGTACTTGATATATTTTCCTCTAATCTACTAAGTATGTTTTTTCCCTCTGCAAATGTTTTAATTACTGACATGCCATTTACATACTCGACGGTGCTAGAACTCATCTTAGATATAGCATCTTGATATTTATCCGATAGGTCTTGACTGGACTTGTTGGCAAACAAACTACGACCTACTGCCATTGCAATAGGAACAGAAACCAATGCTGCTAGAGCCAAACGCCAATCAACAATAAACATGAAAACCAGTGTAACTAAAGGGGTAACAACACCAGAAACAAAATCTACTATGTGATGTGCAACAAACTGTTCTATGCGCTCAACATCGTCGGACATTATCTTTTTGATGCTTCCTGAAGCCTTAGCATCAAAATATCCCATGGGAAGCTTTGCAAGCTTCTTAGATAGTTGCATGCGCAGTTCATATAATATATTAAATGCAGCTATATGAGAGCATGCTGAGCCCGCAGATTTTAGAATAAGAGAAGCCAGTAAAGAAATAGCCGCCCACATAGTAATGGATGAAATAGTGGCCTCAGGTATATTGGAAACCACACCATTACACTCTACTATTTCAATAATAACTAAATAAATAAAGTAGTATATCATCATTTTTGCTATACTTCCTATTGCACAAAGTAATCCTGCAATAGCTAAATAATTTTTCTTAGTACCGGAAAGCTGTAAGAGCTTAGATATTCCAGGTGATTGAACTTGATTATCATTATCAGTCAATGCGTAGACCTCCTTTTCTCCAATTAATAATTAGTATAAAATATTATTAGCAGTATGTAATGATTGAAAAGGATATAAAAATAATGGAAAAAGCATAATTTTACTTCAAGTAAATCTGAGCTAGATTCTATGGAGTTAAAATGAATAAGGATGAGTATATTTTACTGTAAGTAGAAAAGTAGGAGTGACCAAATTGAGTGAAAGGGTATTTGTTATTAAAAATCCTAGTGATTATTGTAATAGCTTATTGAAAATTTTTAATAGTATTGATTGTTGTAAAGAATACAGAAATAATGGTGAGTATATTTATTATAGGGGCCAAAATATTGAAATGAATATGAGAAGGATAATAATCTCCTCAGGCTTTGAATTGTTTATTAATAGATGCATTACGGATAAAGATTTTTCCTTTGATGTTAAGCAAAGTTATAATGCATTAGAGATTATCACATCGGTGGACAATGAGATGGAGGAGATAGAGGGAAATGTAAGGTTCTCATATTTTAATTGGAAAAACTTAGATGATAAGGAAAGAATACAAACCGTAACGATTAAGAAGTCTAATAGAACATATATGACATTATTTATTGATAATACACAGCTAAGTCAATTTCTTAATATAGGAGAATTGAAAAAGCTTAATCATAATGATTGGAGGGTTTTATCTGAGCAGGATTCCCTGCTAGTATTCGATATAATGAAGCAACTTATCAGAAATGATTGGGATAAAGAAACTCAAAAGCTCTTTTTTCATGCAAAATCTCTTGAATATTTATCAATAATTGCTAAAATAATTAACAACAATGTACTATGGCAAAATAACGATAATATAGATAGGGGAGATAGAGACATACTTGAAGAGATACAGAATATTATTAAAACCCAATACTATAGAAACCTAACTATAGAAAAAATCTCAAAACAGGTATATAAAAACTCCTCTTGGATTAAGACCAAATATAAATCTGCTTATGGAACCACCATACATCAAGAAGTAATCAATTGTAGGATGAATAAAGCATTGCAATACTTAAGAGTTGATAAACTAAGTGTTGAAGAAACTACTAGAAAAATAGGATATGAAAATACCAGTCATTTCATTAATACCTTTAAAAGATATTTTGGCATTACTCCAGGTAAGTTCATTAAAATGGAGAGGAGTCAATTTCCAGAGAAATGATGAAGTTGATTATCATTGACGTTGAAAGCACCTAAAACCAAAGCGTTCTTAAAGGAGGAATTTACGTGAAACCAGTAGATGTGTGCTTTATTGGGGCGGGTTTTCATGCTTCCACAAATATTTATCCATCCGCTATTGAAGCAGGAATAAACATCAAAGCCATTGCTACGCGAAATATAGAAAACGCTAGGAAAGCTTTGGTTAGATTTGGAAGTGAAGGCAATCCATATGATGACTATAAAAAAATGCTTTTATCTGAAAAATGTGATGGCGTTATTATTGTAGCGCAGCCTAAGGATCAGTTTGAAATTGCACAGGAATGTATAAAATTAGGGAAAAATGTATTTGTGGATAAACCACTAGGGTGGAATGAAGAGGAAGCTGGCATAATTCATGAACTGGCTAAGGAAAATGGAGTTTTCGCCATGGTTGGCTTTATGAAACGATTTGCTCCGTGTTATGAAAAAGTGAAAGAAATAATCCTATCGGAAGAGTTAGGTAAAGCGCGTTCTTTTACGGTTAATTTTGC
>MDTG01036431.1_pt1 | contig 10815 bp, 6 predicted proteins | sample 811421 | NCBI WGS metagenome assembly MDTG01 (sample SAMN05326645, study PRJNA326480) | marine metagenome | isolation source: seawater | place: Pacific Ocean: South East | collected 2011 | reverse complement strand
TGCCGCGTTGCTTGGTGCAAAAGATGTAACTATTTGGACCGACGTGGACGGTGTCTATAGTGCGGATCCACGTTTGGTAGTGCAGCCCCTTATCCAAAACAGACTTTCTTATAAAGAAGCGATGGAGCTCGCTTATTTTGGCGCTAAAGTAATTCATCCGAATACCATGGCGCCTTTGGTTGAGCGGACGATTCCAATATGGATTCGAAACACAAATAATCCATCTTATCCAGGGACCCAGATCCATTCGAGACATCCTGACGACGATGCGGTGGTGAAGGGGCTTGCTTCTGTGCAGGGTTTAGCTTTGATTAACGTGGAAGGCTCGGGCATGATTGGGGTACCAGGTATTGCCTCGAGACTTTTTGGTGGTCTAAGAGAGGCTCGAATCTCAGTGGTTATGATTTCGCAGGCGAGCTCTGAGCATTCAATATGTTTTGCTGTTCCACAAACACAAGCGGAATATGCCCAAAAAGCGGTAGAGCAAGTATTTACGTATGAATTGGCACACGGAAAGATTCAGACGGTTGACGTTCATGAAAATTGTTCCATTATTGCAGCTGTCGGTGACCTGATGGCACATCGGACCGGTGTGGCCGCGCAGTTTTTTAGAGCACTTGGGCAGGCCCGAATCAACATACGTGCTATCGCCCAAGGCTCTTCTGAGCGTAATATTACTGTTGTGATTGATGGTGCCCAAACTGCCAGTGCAATACAAGCGCTTCATGCCGGCTTTTATCTGTCCGATCAAACGTTAGCGGTGGGTATTGTTGGGCCGGGTTTGATTGGAAAGACATTTATTGAACAATTAAAGGCTCAAAAAGCCAAACTGCTTGAAGAATTCAAAATTGATTTGCGAATTATGGGCATCGCGAATTCTAAAAAAATGATTCATGACAAAGCAGGTATTGATTTAGATAATTGGGAAGCAGATCTTAAAAATGGTGTTGACGTCGATTTACAAAAATTTGATGAAGCAATCCGCTCCGATGGATTGCCTCATACGGTTATTGTTGACTGCACCGCGAGTGAGCATGTGGCGCAAAATTACGAATCATGGCTATCTGCAGGTACACACGTTATTACACCCAACAAAAAAGCAAATTCAGGTGATTTGAGCCATCATGAAAAGTTAATGGCTTTAAAGAAGAACAAGCACACGCATTATTTTTATGAAGCAACAGTGGGAGCAGGCTTGCCTGTTATTTCTTCATTGAGAGAACTGAGGCGAACCGGCGATCAAATCCTTCATGTGGAAGGTGTATTATCGGGGACAATGTCTTATCTCTTTAACACTTTTGATGGCAGTATACCTTTTTCAGAGGTGGTCAAAGGCGCAAAGGAAAGAGGTTATACCGAGCCTCACCCTAAAGATGATCTCATGGGGTTAGATGTTGCTAGAAAATTAGTTATTTTGGCTCGTGAAATGGGTCACCCACTTAGCCTCGATGATGTTTCGGTGGAAGCGGTAATGCCAGATGGTTTGGACAAAGAAGATAATGTGGATGCATTTTTAGGCGCCTTGGGGCAGATAGATGATAAAATGAATCAAATGCTAGAAGACGCGCGCGCTCACAATAAAAAGCTATGCTATCTCGGGCGCATTACTGAAGAGCAAAAAGCGGAAGTTAAATTGGTGGCCATTGAATCAAGCCATCCTTTTTCCGGGCTTAGTGGGAGTGACAATATGATTGCTTTTACCACTCAGCGTTATGACGAGCAGCCTTTGGTTATTCGGGGACCTGGCGCAGGGCCGCAGGTAACTGCGGGCGGTGTTTTTGCTGATTTATTACGTCTGGCAGCACATTTAGGAGCGCGCTCGTGACCTTACCAGGATATTTCAAGAATCATAAAGCTTCTGCTTTTGCTCCCGCAACCATGGGCAATATGGCGGTAGGTTTTGATATACTCGGTGGTACCTTATCTGGTGTGGGAGACACTGTTCATTTAGAATTGACGCCTTGTAGGTCGCCGGGCCAAAGCAGCATTGTCATCGAATCTATCACTGGAACCGATAGCGATAAATTGCCATTGGTGGCGCTCGAAAATACTGCGGGTAAAGCATTGATCGCTTTGTTGGCCGGGGAGGGACTGGCGGTTGACGTCGCCGTGCGTATTGAAAAAGGAATTCCTTTGGGGTCTGGACTTGGAGGTTCAGCTGCATCGGCAGTGGCCGCTGTAGTCGCGATGAATGCCTTGTTAAAAGAGCCTTTAGACCAAAACAAACTGATTATTTATGCCTTAGAGGGTGAGGCAGTTGCCAGTGGAGCGAAGCACGCTGATAATGTAACACCTTGTTTACTAGGTGGTGTTGTAGGTGTTTTTTCTGTGGAGCCTCTTTCGGTCCGCTCTATTCCAATGCCACCGGGAATAAGTGTTGCAGTGGTAAAGCCACAAGTGGGAATTAAAACAGAAGAGGCGCGTGCCCTATTAGGTGGTGAAGTGGAGAAATCTCTGGTTATCAAGCAGCAGGCGCGTCTGGCTGGTTTCATTGTTGGTTGTATGAGTAACGACAAAGTTCTGATTCAAGAGAGCTTTAAAGATGATTGGATCGAGCCTCAGAGAAAAAAGCTGATACCTCATTTTGACGAAGTGAAAAAAGCGGCAGATGGTGATGGTGTTTTTGGAGCATCTATTTCAGGGGCAGGCCCAGCCATATTTGCTTTATGTGAAGATTTAAATACTGCAATGAAGGCCTTAGACCGCATGAAGGCTGTCTACGACAACGTATCTATGGCTTCGTTGGCATGGGCTTGTGAAATACCTCAAACGGGAGCTTCTGTTGTGACTGAGGTTTAAGGATAGATTTTGTGAAATATATAAGTACGAAAAATACAGATAACGAGTACGCACTTGAAATGGCTTTGCGGCTAGGTCTTGCGAAAGACGGTGGGCTTTTTGTGCCCTCTACTTTTCCTAAGGTGTATGAAGACTCAAAAAGTTTTGCGACAAGTTATCCTGATTTTGCCCAACAGGTATTTGCACCTTTTTTTGAGGGGAGCGTGTTAAAGCCACATCTTAAAGAGATATGTGAAAAAACATTTACGTTTGATTTACCACTTCGATATTTAGATGAAACGCGGGAGACAGGTCTGTTGGAATTGTTTTGGGGGCCGACAGCAGCATTTAAAGATGTTGGAGCCCGGTTTTTAGCAAATTGTTTTGCCGCACTTCAAAAAACAGAACCTCATGCTCAGGATTTAACAATTTTAGTTGCGACATCTGGCGATACTGGAGGAGCTGTTGCGTCAGCTTTTCATCATCAGCCTGGGGTCCGTGTCTTAATACTCTTTCCAGATCAAGGTGTCGCGCCTCGTCAGCGACATCAGTTAACCGCTTTTGATGGGAACGTTGTATCCGTAGCGGTAGAAGGTGTCTTTGATGATTGTCAGCGCTTAGTGAAAGAGGCCTTTGCTAATGAGACATTAACCGAGAAGCACCAGTTGACTTCGGCCAACAGCATTAATATCGGGCGGCTTTTGCCTCAGTCTATTTATTATGCACATGCATCTCTTGCTTATTTTCAAACACATCAAAAACCAGCAACTTTTATCATTCCTTCAGGCAATGTCGGGAACGCAACGGCTGCTTTATGGGCTAAAAGGATGGGTTTTCCGATTGGGCAAATAGTCATGGCTAACAATGCGAACTGTGTTGTTGCAGATACTTTTGAGTCGCTTAACTTCTGTCCGAGACCTTCTATTCCTACTCTTGCAAACGCGATGGATGTGGGTAACCCAAGCAACATGGAACGTCTTCTTTTTTCGGTGGATGGCGATATCGAAATGCTGAAGCAAGACATGTCCGCTTATTCTGTATCTGATGCTGCTATTGAATCACAAATAAAGAAAGTTAAAGCTGAATATGGTGAAATTATTTGTCCACATACGGCGACTGCATTCGAAATTAGGGAACGCCACCAAATTGCGAACAGCGTTTGTGTTGCGACGGCACATCCTGCGAAGTTCCCCGAGATTGTTGAGCCCTTAATTAATGCAGAAGTTGCCATTCCACAAAGTCTTGCTTCGATATTGAATAAACCCACGAGCAATGAATTCATGACGCCTGAATTACACTTGCTCGATCAGATTTTGTCTCGGTAACTTTATCGCTCAACTTGGATGCGTGTAGGCTCTAAACGCCAGGCTTCATTATTTCCTAATTGGCCAAAATTATTTTTACCTCGACCAAAACGTTGGTATTCGTTATCAATAGCCATGATGAAACCGTCACCGACACCGACTTGAGTATAGTAATGGGCGTTGTCGATGAGGGTTGGTGTTTCAATATTGCTAACATGGTCCGGAAGTGATTCACTGAAAATGATAGCCCCCCAACAAAAAAGCGAGCCGGTTTCTTTGATGGCGCAAGTAATGTTTTCGCCGGCAGCCACGGAGACCCAAGAATGATTGCCGGATACTCGGCTAGGTGAAAGTGTACCCTCACCAATGACATTGGTTCCACATTGCCCTTTATCGTGTAAGCCCCAACACCATAATTTTTGTTCTTCATCAAGAGCGCAGGTGTGCAGATTGCCAGCAGCCACATCGGTAAAGGCTGTTACATTGTCTGCAATTATTTGTTGAGGTTGGTTGCTTTGAATAAAAGCGCTGGGCGGAAGCCCTAACTGGCCGCCTTGATTGTTTCCCCAACACCACAGAGTGTCATCGGTAGCGAGTGCGCAAGTATGCTGTGAGCCGCTGCTTACTTTGGCCCAGGAAAGTTCAAGGCTAAGCCGGGATGGCGTATTCACACTTTGAGATAAGGTTTGTCCACATTGTCCGTCTTGGTTGTTTCCCCAGCAAAATAGAGCTCCAGAATCTTTGATGCCGCAAGCATGATTCGTTCCCACGGAGATGTCTTCCCAAAGGTCCTCAGATACTGCTGTGGGAGATGCGTAAGCGCTCTCGTTGGTTGCATTGATTTGATGAAAGTTATTTTCGCCCCAGCAAAAAAGAGTATCGTCGCCTTGAATTGCGCATGCGTGGTGTTTGCCAACGCTCAGCTTTTTCCATTGAAAAACGCCGACCTGGGCTGGTTGTTGCAGATGGTAGTTTGAGTGATTGCCTAAAGGACTTTGCCCGTTTTTTCCCCAGCACCACAATGAGTCGTCACCTTTGATTCCACACGCGGAATCTCCGGCAACAGCGAGGCTCTGCCACGCAGTATCGCTGTTAGTTGTTTCCAGATTTGCCCACTCAGGAATGAGTTGTGCGCTGGCGGAGGTACCCGTTGCTCCATAATAATTTTTTCCCCAGCAAAAAAGATAGCCTTCCGTGGTGATACCGCAATTATGCGAAAGTCCTGTCGTAATTTTCTGCCAAGATCTTTCAGCATTGAAGAGTTTAGGTGTCGTTTGATTTTCGGTACCCCAAACAAGGTTATTACCGATCTGTCCAAGATCATTTTTTCCCCAGCACCACAGTTCATTATTTTCTTTTACGGCACAAGAGTGAGATGCACCGACGCTGACTGCAAGTACTTTATCAAGGTTTGTGACTTGAGTTGGAAGGTGCGTATTTGTGGGGGCATCACCGAGACCTAAAATGCCTTGGATATCGTCCCCAAAGCACCACAGGCTCGCGTCTTCTTTGATGGCGCAGAAACTATTCTGTCCGTCAGAGCCACCTGCGTCAACACTAACCCAGTCGTTATCTGGGTTGATTAAGGTAGGGGTGGATGCCGTACGAGTGAGGTGCCACTGCCCCCAGCAGTGCAGGGTTCCATTGTCTTGGACACCACAGGTGGCATCTGAACCGGCAGCAACTTTTAGCCAGGATGCATCTGATACTTGGTGAGGCGTTGATTGATTTACAAGTGTTCCATTGCCAACTTGCCCTGAGGTATTTTTTCCCCAACACCAAAGTTTTTCATTCGTATCAATGGCGCATGAGTGCTGCCATCCTATGCCGAGGCTCGCCCATTCCTTGTTTGAGTCAATGGGAAGCGGTTCTGTACTAAGGCATGTAACCTCGTGATTCGTGGTGTCTGCTTCACATTTTGCCAGCACCTCGGTGTCATCTCCTGTGGCAAGATTACCATCGTGATTTGCGCCCCAGCACCATAAGGAGTTATCCGTTTTAAGCGCACATGTATGCCGTGCTCCGGCTTTTACGGTAGTCCAGTCGTTGGCATCGTTAAATACCGTCGGAAGCGATAAAACGCCTCCTGGTTCGTGGCCTTGCTGTCCTAAGTGATTGAGACCCCAACAAAATAACTTACCATCTGTTCGCAGTGCGCAGGTATGTGCTGAGCGAGCAGAGACGCTTATCCACAGGTCTTCAATTTCAAAATCTTTAGTGTCGGAATCTGGAACTAGAATATTATTTAAGTCGATGGCTTGGACTTTAAGTTGGTGTGTACCAGAAGGGACACGTTCTATAATAAGTGGTGATGTGCAATCAAAAAATTCATTATCGTCAAGTTGACATCTGTATTGACAGTTTTGGCTGTCACATTCAAACGTGGCTTCAATTTTGTTAAAGGCAAAGGGAGCAATTTCTAAAGAGGTAATGCGGCTGCCAGCACCATTTTTTGTTATGGTCCATGAATACGCTGCAGGGGTTGTATCGATAAGATTTTGCTCATCAATAGCGCGTACATAAAACTGATGATTCCCAAAATTAAGATTTTGAATAACCTCAGGAGATTCACAAGCATAATAAGCCTGATCGTCGATGCGGCATTCAAAGCGGCAACCGTTGGGCTGATCACAGGTAAATAAAAAAGTTGCATTGCGTTCAGTTGTTTCCGCTGCCGGTGTTTCCAAAAGCAGTGTTTCTGGTTCTGTTGTTTGGGGAACTTGTTTTTGGGGTTCGGGGGGCAAAGAGGGCAGATCGCAAGCGCTTATTAAAAAGCAGAAAAAGCTTAAAGTCAGACAGACTGTTGTCTTAAGTGGTAACGCTGGAGTATTAAAAAACGACATGCCGTTATTTACTCCTGCACTGTAGGTTTTGAGAGAGCCCAGTTCAAGCCAAAGCCTGTAGCGAGGCTACCGACAACAAAAGCGATAGAACCGGCAATCGCTACCGGCTTTCCAAGGCTTTGCCAACGTTCTCGGGTTAAGGTGTAATTTTGTCGATTTTGCGAACTGTTGTCGGCGAGGACTTTTTCATAAAGGGTTAAGCCTTCAAAATAGGGTGATGCACCCAAGAGCGTCATGGTGCCGCCGCCGAGAGCGAGCGTTCCACCGGTAGCGACCATGGTCCATTCAATATTATCGTTGTTTCCCTCAGTGACCCGCTTTGGTATTTTTGGGGACGGTGCGGGTTGCTGAGGCTGCTCTTTGAGCCAGTAGGTACTTCTAGCTGTGGTAGAGTCGCCGTCCGCAACGCGGTTGGGGCACGTTTGACCAGACCCAAAGCGTCCGATTTCACGGGTAAGAGCCTGAGTGCGTTGGTTGATGGTTTGATTTCTTTTGTCCTCTGGATATTTACCGATCAGACTGACAAAAAGATGAATCGCCCAACGTCGGTCTCCCGCAGAGTCCGCAGCCATCGCAGCATTATAAATGTATTCTACTGTAGGCTCTGCTTCATGCGCCTTTAAAAAATTAAAGGTAGCTTCACACCAATGTTTTTCATCAGCAGCCTTAAAGGCTTCCTCTTCAAAAAGACGGGCTTTTTGTGGATCTGAGCTTTTTGCTGCGAGTGGCAGTGATATTAAAAGGCCAGCAATTGTAAACAGGTGAAGCATATATTGCCCTTAAAGCAAAACGCTTCGGTCTTACTTTAAAAAATGATTTAGCAAAGATCGGGAGCTCTGCGATTTTATAGTAAAAATGAGCGCACTTTGCCACAGCTCCTTGCTCGAGAACAAGGGATCATGAGATGTAGATCACATTTAAAGAAACCATCGCAACTTTATCGTCAAAAGGACGATAAACAATAAGCACACGATTTTAGGAAGGTTTTTAACATGGTATCAAAAGTTTCATCAGGCGCGGGCTCAGCGATAAAGGCTGCCTTAGGTGCGGCACAAGCAGGTGCAAAGGCTCTAACTACTGAAAATAAAGTAACTTTGAATAAGGGTGACACCCTCTGGGCCTTGGCTAAGCGCCATCTGGGTGATGGCAGCAAATGGCGTGAAATAGCGGATGCCAACAACATTAAAGATCCAACAAAACTAGCGGTTGGAACAGAAATAAAGATTCCAAACGCCGTGCAAGCGGATCAATTACAAAAAAGTACCCTTTCTGCGCAGCGCAAGGCAATTGGCGTAACCGACGGGACGAATGCGCCGATAGCGGGAGAAGCGAGACCTGAAGGTACGGTAAATGTGCGTGATTTGCATCCGATCATACCTGGCTCCGGTAAAGGTGGCCTAAAGCTTTGGGAAAAAAAGCAGACTGACTATCAGAAAAGATCGAGCTCGTACACGCGCGAAAATGGACGCTGGGTTAAAGGCGAAGAGAGCACTAAGGCTAAAGTTGCAAAATCCTGGCAAGACAATGTTTCAGCTAAGGCTAATATATGGCAGGCAAAAACATCTTCGGAAGGTTCTTTAGCTAGTGGCAAAGCAGAGCACACTGGGCAGGCAGGCGATCATATTCAAAGCGCAAGCGCTGAGATTCATGCTGGTTACGCTAGGGCGGACGCCTCTGCTTCTGCCGGCCTTTCGTGGGATAAAAAAGGTTTCCAAGCAGGTGTGAAGGCTTCAGCCGGTGCAGAAGTGAGTGCTGTACACGGTGAAGCTTCGGCAAAAACGAAAACATATGCTTACGGTGCCGCGGGGACGAGCACATCGGCTTCAGCCAAGGGAGATTTACTTGCCGCCGACGCTAAAGCAGGCGCTAAAGTAGAAGTTGACCTTAAAAAAGGAAACGTGAACGCAGGCGTTAATGCATCAGCTGGAGCTTATTTAGCGAAGGGCGAAGTGAGCGTGAAGCAGCATGCCGCTTACATTGATTCTAAGGGTAAAGAACATAATTTGGGTAGTGTTAGCGTTGCGGCAGAGGGACAAGTTGGTATCGGGGCAAGTGTAGATGCATCAGCTGGTGTCAGTGACGGTAAGTTGAAAATTAAGTTTAGTGCCGGTTTATGTGTCGGTGTGGGTGGTAAAGTTAAGGGCGAAGTAGAAGTAGATCTTCAAGGTGCCTATAAGGCTACAAAAGACGCCGCTAACTATGCTGTGAATCAAGCTTACAAGGGCGCAGCCTACGTTAGTAAAAAGAGTTCTGAAGCCGTAGATTATGTAAGTAAAAAGGCATCTAGCGCTGCATCAGCAGTGAGTAGTGCTGCAAGTAGCGCTTATAACTACGTTTCGAGCTGGTTTTAAGATTCATCTAAGGTATCATTGATGGAAAACCGAAGGCTTGACTGATGAACTTCAGATTGACCCCAATCGATACCTATGCAAAGACACTCCGAGCCATCTTAACTGAGTTATAGAATTGTTTGAAAGCGGCTTTAGGAGATCACCATGACTACGCCATACGAAGAGATTGAAAATTTGCTTGCTGATGCTGAATTAGAGGCAGCAAATGCGGCAATCACCGAGTTGTTGGACAAAAATGCAGACGACATCGATGCTTTGGTTTTTCGGGCGCGTTTATTAGGCAGCACGGGACATCCTGATGAAGCCATGTCCAGTTTAAATAAAGCGCTTAATTTAGACGCGACTCACATTATGGCTCGAACTTTTAAAGCAGCTCTTCTTTATGATAGTGAGAACTATGAAAAAGCGGAAGCGTTATTGACCGATGTTTTAAAATCCGACGACACGATTCACGCTGCGTGGTTTAACCTTGCGAGATGCCAAGCGCGTAAAGAAGATTTCGAAACCGCTAATACATCTTTAGACAAGGCCTTATCGGGTGATGCTAAAAATGCGCATTATCTTTTTGCGAAATCTAATGTCATGGAGCAGCTTGGGCATGGTGAGGAAGCCTTTGAAATCTTGAAAGCCTCTGTTGAGGCGAACCCCACTTTGGAGCGTGGTTGGTATGTTCTTTGTTTTTGGCTTTTAGAAATGGAACAAGCTGAAGAAGCGATTCATAATTTGAAGCAGGCAGTAGAGCTCGTTCCGGATAGTGTCGGTTTGCAAGAACTTTTAGGGCGCGCTTCGGTGGAGTCCGGCAATACCGATGATGCGATTAAGCTTTTTGGTAAATTGTTGGATAAAAATTCTGAAAATGCAGGTATGTGGTTCAATTATGGTGCAGCTTGTTTGGCTGGAGAGCAGTTTGGAGATGCTGAAGTGGCTTTTCGCAAGGCCGTGGAATTAGATCCTGAAGATTTAGAAGCGATTCACGAATTGGCGAATTTGATCCAGCTTTCAGGTGATCCCCAAGCGATTACAGAGGCTGAAGGCCTTCTAACGCAACTTATTAAGAAGGCCCCGGAGTCATGGGAAGTTCAAAATGATTTAGGGCGTTTGTATTTGGGACAAGACACCCCTGAGAGTAAAGAAAAAGGTCTTAGATGCTTTGAAAAGGCGGCAGAGTTAGGGGGGAATGATCCTTTGGTTCTATTCAATTTAGCTTTAGCAAGCGCGGAGTTAGAAGATTTAAGCCGCGCGCGCGAACTTTGCGGCCAAATTATGAAGCATCCTGATACACCAGATGAGATCAAGGAACGCGCCGAAGATTTACGAGTTTCTCTAAGCGAAGCACAATAATCTTATTTTTCTTGAAAAAACTTTAAGATACCGGTTGACGGTTCTGAATTCGCTTTAGTATAAGGCGCATTCGCTCTTCCGATTGTGGTCGAGTGACACGATCCCTCCGCCTTTTGGCGTGGGATTTTTGTTTGCTCTTTGAAAACTAAATAACAGGTTCAATCACATAGTTCATAGATGAAACATAAATGTGACATC
>MDTG01445932.1_pt1 | contig 10816 bp, 7 predicted proteins | sample 811421 | NCBI WGS metagenome assembly MDTG01 (sample SAMN05326645, study PRJNA326480) | marine metagenome | isolation source: seawater | place: Pacific Ocean: South East | collected 2011 | reverse complement strand
GGATCTGGAGCCCGTGTTGGGATTATCGGCATCCCCTCATTCCTCTCTATTCCCCATGCTTCCAGCTCCCGCGGTTGGCGTCTTCGCCGTGGCGGTGGCTTCAGCGTTGGCTTTCGTGGTCGTCTCAAAAAGGCGCGCCGCAATCGTTCCAGGAACGGTCTCGACATCCTCCTCCAAAGAGGCGCGGTACGGGACGATCGACGTCTGATCTTCTTTTATGCGTGGTATTGCGTTTATTTTATTTTCAAATCGGGTACGCCGAAAATTCTCGAAATGTACTAAACAGTCTTCTATCGATACGCCTTTCTCTCCTCCTCGCTCTGTTTTTCCTTCTTCGTCCGCATCCATCGTTGAACGCGCGCGCAAGAGAGAGGAAATCCTTCCATATTATTGTCTTTTAAATGTTTGGCGCGGTGAGAAGAGCGAGAGAAACGAACGTCGACCACCGCCAAGAGGGCGAAGTTCTGTTGAATTCAAACAAATACGGCGCAGTCAATGCTTAAACGACAACGATATCGCGCAAAAGTGATGGCGACATTTTTTTACGTAGTACCACGACATCGCGCAAAAGTGATGGCGACATTTTTTTACGTAGTACCGGTACACTTTTTTTACTTACAAGAATAAATCTATGAACTCCACGGGAGACGTAGTAGATGTGAAACTTTTAATACGATGTGCACACGTTTCGATACGTGCTTAAAAATCCAAAACAGCTATCGTGTTGTTGCTAAAGCACGCTGCAATCTTCGTCCCTTCCTGGTTCCAACACACCTCGAAGACCCCGCCTTCGCCTCGGTACGTCTTTTCTAACAACCCGGTGGCAATTTCCCAAACTCTTACGCGTTTATCGAAACTTCCCGAGGCTACGTGTTTCCCATCCGGCGAAAATGCGACCGAATACACTGGTTCCGTGTGCATGTTGAACGTCCGGATGCATTCTCCAGTCGTCGCGTTCCATAACTTCACCGTGTGGTCGTACGACGCCGTCGCCAACATCAAAGGAATATCCGGATTCTTCGTCCCGGGTCCCGTCGGCGACCATTTGATGGTGTAAACTTCCTTTTTATGTTCGCTAAACGTGAAGAGTGCCTGGTTTTGGTTCATGGACCAGATTTTCGCGGTGTAATCGTCAGAGCACGACGCGAGAAGGTTACCGGTGGGATCCCACTTGATGCAGTTGACTTCGTCCGTGTGCCCTTCGAACTTTTTCAAAGGTGCCTTCTTGCCAACTTCGCAGACGTAAATCTTCTTATCCATACTGGATGTCGCAAAAACGTTCGTGTCTCCTTTCCAATCGACGTCCAAACACGGCGCTTCGTGTAACTCGTACGTTTGCTTCGCCTCTCCAGATTTCGCGTCCCACACCACGGCGGTTTTATCCACCGATACCGAAATCAACGAGTCGCCAGCTTTGTTCCACTTCAAAGAGAAAATCGGACCTTTGTGCTGCTCGAGCCTTGCAACGAGCTTACCACTATCGTCCCAAAGTCTCGCGTCACCGTCGTACGATCCAGTGGCTAATATCGTACCGTCGCTGTTCCAGTCTAAAGTCGTGACGTCTTTCGATTTCTTTTCGTCGTCGTCTCCTTCGTTTGCATCGTTTTTCTTCTCTTTATTCTTTCCTCCTCCACCGCCATCGACGTCCATGGCATCGCCGCCACCACCTACTCCGTTCTTATCCTCTTTATTATTCTCTCCGTTTTTATTCGTGTCTTTCTCTTCGTTTTCTTTTTTAATCTTCTTCGTGTGTTCTAAAACCGCCGGCGGTTTCATCTTCGCCTCGGCGACTCTCCCGCTCGGCCCAGCCGGTAACGTCCAAATTCTCGCCGTCGCGTCTCCGCTACCGCTGGCTAACAGCTCTTCTTTCTTTGGGTTCCACGCGCACACGAAAACCTCGCCTAAGTGGCCGTCCAACGTCGTCACTTCGTCTTGGCTCACGTCGAACAGTTGATTCACGTCGTCCAAACCGCCGTTCTTTCCACCACCGGCAAACGTGCCATCGATCGTTTTTACCGCCATGGCTGCTTTTTTCCGCTCTTCCAACTTTCTTTTTAACGCGTTTTCTTCCTCTTCGATCGCTCGTTTCCGTTCCTCCGCGGACATCTCCCTTCTCGATTTTACCAGCGCCTTCAACGCGTCCACGGGTTTCGAAAGCAAGTCGCGCGCCGTCAACACCGAAAAGTTCGCGTCGATGTCCTCTTCTTCGTTGTTTCCTTCTCCATTCTCGCCTCCGTTATCGTTCAAATTCGCTTCCAGCTCTAAATATTGCAATCCTTTTTGCACGAACGCGACTAACGCGCCCGCGGGAATGTCCTGATCTTCGTTTCCTGGGGCAATTCGCGTGCGATTGACGAACGACTCGTTTGCAAACGTAAACGCGGAGTGCGAGAATCCAGATTCGAGCAGGTATTTGAACACCATAAAGTTCACCTCGTCCGACGTGAGGCTCATGATGTTTCTGCGCGCGTCTTTTCGTTCTTATGCACCTCGAATCGCAAACGTCCTTCTTCGAATGCTCTTCTCTTTCAAACGTCCCCGATTCAAAGCGTGTCCCTTTAAAATCGAATTCTCACACGCACACACTTACGCGTAAATTACAAATCGTACTATTAGGGTCTCCTCCCTCCCGACGCGAACGCCCGATCTCGACGCGTGCTGTTCACACCGACCGAGACAAAAAAAGGTCTCTTTTTCCTTCGCGCGCGCGATTCTGCCTTCGCGTCGTCGTCGTCCTTCGTCTCTCTCGCCCCAAATTGCAAACGCGCAAGCGACGACGACGTAGAAGAGAGAGAGACAAAAAAGAATTGGTTTTTTGTCTCGATTTTCCTCCCTCGCGTTGAAAAAAAGCAAAAAAAAGAAAACATAGTGATGATTTTAGGGTCTCAAACATGTGCATCAGTTTAGGGTTTTTATTTCTCTCTCTTTTCTCTCTCTTTTTTTTTCTTTTTTTTTATTTCGGGAAAAATTGGTCTGTAAAAAATGAAATTAAAACACTTTAAAAAGTGAATTATTTGTACGTCTCTCTGCTATCGGCCTTTGGGCCTTGAGGATTATTGCTCTTCGAGACCCATAATAGGCGTTGTGTATCTCGTCGATCTTTGTCGAGAGGCTTTAAAGGGTTTTTGTCTCTATTATTATTATCGTTTGAACACGCGGCTTCTTCTTCTTTACGACGTGAAGAGAGTTTTTTTTTGGACGACGCTTTTGGAGGAGTGTGTTGTTGTTTACTCATTGTGACCACTTGTGAAACGCGCGCACATTCAACACTTTTACGTAAGCCTCTCCTCTTTTGGATGATGATGATGACGATATGACGACGACGACGTCGAAGACAACAACAAAGGAGGGTCGTCGTCGTTTACGTCAAAACAAAAAATACGTCATCGGCGTCGACGGTGGCACCGGTGGGATTCGATGCCACCTCTTCGACTGCGCCACCGGCCGATCCGTCCGCGCGGTCGAACGGACGTACGACACGACGTACGGCATCCCACGGGCGGGATGCGCGACGCAAATCTGCGACGAATGGGTCGCGCGCATGTGCGACGCCACGAGAGAACTCCTCCTCCTCAAATTTGAGGAAACCAAAAACCAGGAGGAGGAAGAAGAAGGCAAAATATCGATCGACGATATCGCGGCGATGTGCGTGGACACGACGTGCTGCTCGGTCGTGTTCATGGACGACGATGGGAAGAGTTTGTATCCGTGCATCATGTGGTGCGACATGCGTGCAGGCGCCAAGGAAACGAAGGATGTGTTGGCGCAGGCGAGACGCAAAGAAGGAAAGGAAGAGGAAGACGAGGCGAAGAAGAAGAAGAATGAAACGAGGGTTAGGAGAAGTATGAGGATGGCGAAAACAATTCGAGTGAACTGCGACGGGGAAGGACCGGTGTCGGCGGAATGGATGGTGCCGAAAGCGCTGTGGATGAAACGACACGAGAAAGAGGTCTTCGATCGAGCGACGCGCGTGTGCGAGTATCAAGATTACATGAACTTTCGTTTGACGAGACGGTATTGCGCGAGCGCGAATAACGTGAGCGTGCGATGGCATTTTCGCGAAGAGGATGGGAAGAAAGTACCTCCGAAAGAATTATTAGAAGCGTTAGAGTTAGAGGATCTGTTAGAAAAATGGCCGAAGGAAGTGTTGAAGTGCGGCGAGGTTGTCGGAAACATCACCGAAGAGGCGTTCGAGGAACTCTTTAAAGGTGCGAAGTATAGAGAAATACCAGTCGTTCAAGGCGGTGCGGACGCGTTTATTGGTATGGTGGGATTAGGTGCCATACAGCCCAAAACGATGGCTTTGATCACCGGTTCGTCGCATTTACACTTAGCGGTTACGGAGAAGAGCATGTTTGGAAAAGGCATGTTTGGCGCGTACGAAAACGCGTTAGTGCCAGAAGCGAAATTCATCGTCGAAGGCGGACAAACGAGCACCGGATCGATAACAAATTGGTTCAAAGAGCAATTCAATTGCACGTACGAGGATATATTCAAAGAAGCCGAAGAAATTCCAATCGGATGTGAAGGTTTAGTCGCTTTAGACCACTTCCAAGGTAATCGAACGCCGCACGTCGACGCCGAATCGAAAGGCTGTTTCACCGGTTTGACGTTGAAACATTCTCGAGCGCACATGTTTCGTGCGATATTAGAATCGATATGTTTTGGCACTAAAGCGGTGGTAGATACCATGCGAAAAAATGGAACGAAAATAGAAACCATAGTCATCGCTGGCGGGGCGACTCGATCGAGGTTTTGGCTGCAAATGCACGCGGACGTGACGAATTGCGAAGTAATCGTGACCGAGTGTCCAGACGCGCCGGCATTGGGATGCGCCATTTTAGCGAGCGTAGGGGTTGGAATTTACCAAACCGCCGAAGAGGCGTGTGGACACATGGTGAAGCGTCTGGAAACGATTAAACCAAATAAGAAGAGCACAGCAGAATACGAAAAAGTGTACGAAAAGGCCTACTCAAAGCTGTACGGCTTGTGCAAAACGCTTCGAAAAGAACGAGAAGAAGAAGAAGAAGAAGAAGACGCGATCGACAACAACGCGGTGAAAAAGAGAAAGGCGAGTGACGATACCGTCAGCATCGACAAGTGCGACGATTCGAGTACACTCAAAATCGCACCGTCGCTATTAGCCGCTCCAGATCATGCCAATCTCATCTCCGCGACCTCGATCGCTCTCGATGCCTCCGCCGATTGGATCCACGTGGACGTCTTCGACGGCCAATTTGTCCCAGTCGTCACTTTCGGACCATCCACGGTTCAGTCCCTTCGACGGAACTTTCCCACCGCGTTCTTAGACTGTCATCTCTCCTGTCAAAACCCAGAGTTTTACATCGAGAACGGTCTCGGTGAGAGCGCGTCGCAAATCTCCTTCCATCCAGAAGCCGTCGAGACGTTTACCGAGCGAAAAAAGATGTGCGAAAAAATTAAGTTCCAATACAACAAACGCGCCTCGATGAGCATCAATCCATCGACCAAGTTAGAAGATACCTCCGTCTTCGAACTTCTCGAGTTGAACTTGTTAGATTGCGTGAACGTATTAGCTGTCCAGCCTGGATTTGGCGGGCAAACACTCCAACCGGACGCGCTCGAAAAAGTCAAGCGGTTAAGAGCGCGATCGGAAACGGTAGACATTCAAGTCGACGGCGGCGTGAACTTGGAGACTATAGAAAGTGTCGTCGAGGCTGGTGCAAACGTTGTCGTTTCTGGGAGTTTCATTTTTCGAGACAATGCAGGGAAAGAGAAGGAAGCGGTAGAAATGTTGCGCGCGTTTCGTAGATGAACAGAAGCTCTTCTTTATATCGATCGTTTTCGCTCATCCATTATATTTCTTTTGCGTAACTGAATTATTGTCCTCTTCGTCATTGCTCTGCCGCTCTCCGAAGTCACGCTCTGCCGTCCCGCGCGTAAAGAGTGCAAATCGCGCTTTTGACGGATCGTGGTCGATGTCGGAAGCGGACGATGTTGACGCGCAACAGCGGTACCATTACCAACAAGAACGTCAAGAAGAAGACGACGACGCGAACGTCCTCGATGGAATCTTACGTGTTCTCGCCTCCCTCGCCGACGACGCGAGAGCCAAAGTAAACGCATTTTACGACGCCTCGGAAGTCTCGGACGCGCACATGCTTCTCCTGCTGCTCTTTTTCGTTCTGTTTTCGCTCGTTCTGGCACATTTTATCGCCGCGAGAGTGATTTTGAACGGTGGTTTTGGATCGAAGAGAAACAAAGCGTTGGGTGGAAGAAGGAGCAAAAAACGAGATTCGATCGTCTTGTGCGGCCAAGACGGCGCCGGGTCGACGTCGGCGTATCTCCTGCTGAAGAACAAAAGTTTAGGGTTAGGGACGGTGACGAGCATGAAAGAGAACGAGAGCGAGGTGGACATACGCGCGACGAGTGACACCGACGACGCGGAGAAAATAACGAAAGTCAACGTCATCGACCTCCCGGGCCACGCGAAAATCCGGAAGCGCTTTTACGAACGCTTCTTGCCTCGAGCGAAATGTATCGTGTTCTTCGTGGATGGCGTAGAGTTTTCGACGAATAAAAAAGACGTCGCGGACCATTTGTACCACGAAATATTGATCGATTACGAAAACGTCCGGCGCAAACGTATTCCGATTTTAATCGCGTGTAACAAGATGGACAAAACCGAATCGTGTTCGCCGGCGTCATTCGTCAAGAAGCGCTTGGAATCTGAAATCGAAACGATACGGATCACGAGAGACGTCATGCTCGAAGACGCGAAATTCGACGACGGCAGTCGTAAGTCGAAGAAGCGCGCCAAAGAGATTGAAAAGAAGCGCGAGAGAGAGTTGACTGGATTAGGATGGAAAGACGAATGGGGCAAGTTTTCCTTCGACGTCGCTTCGCGCAACAAAACGCACGGCCGGTTTACCTTTTGCGCGTGTTCGTGCGTCGGCGAGGACGAGTTGTGGAAAAACAAGGACGACGGCGTCGGCGAGAAGACGAGTGCGAGTCGCGGAGGCGGCGTAAACTTGAGCGCGGTGAAAGCCTTCGCGATCGAACACGGGCGGCGGTAGAAGAGAGACACGGTTTATTTGTATTAGAGAGAGAGAGAGAGAGTTAATTAGAGGGCGTTCCAACAAAAAATTCATTTTTGGTTCTTTTTTCCCCTTTCTTTTTTTCCCTTTTTCTTTTTGCGACGCCAAAAGTTCCATTATTGGATTTGTCCACACAAAACAGTCGCGCACAACGAGTGTACGCGACCACCACAAAACGCGACGAACGTGTGTTATTAGAAAATGTCCGCGTTATTCCAATCCTTCTCGGCGCTCTCCTTATCTTCGCGCGGCGCGCGCGGCGACTCGAGGGTCGCGTCGCCGTCGACGCGGGCGATGCCGACGCAGAAAAGAACGGCGGTCGTCACCGAAGCGGTACGTTCTTGTCGCCCCTTTTTGTCTCCTCCCTCTTTTTTTTTGTAAAGGCGGAATGTGTGCTCGAATCGTGACGCCGGTCCACCCGCGCGCGAAGGCGCGATGGACGCGTCGCCGGCGGTTTTTCGCGGAAGACGACGTTTTGAATTCGATTTTGGACGACGCGCGTTGGTTCGCATCGACGGGTGGACGGTTTTGCCCGCGCGCCGCGCGGAAGGAAACGAAGAAAAATTTTATCCGAGGGAGAGAGACGTCTCTTCTTCAGGTTTTTAAAGGGCCCGAAAACCCTCTCTTTTTTGTTACACCAAAAAGACAAAACACAAAAGACTGACTCTCTCTTTATCTCTCTCTCTCTTCCGTTCCTTCCACGAACGAACCAACGCAACACCACAGAAAAAGAAATGGGAAAAGCAAGAGTTAAACCAAAACGGGAAACCGGCGAGAGTGAAAATGCACGTGAAAACGAACGACAAAGTCATCGTCATCGCCGGCGCGGATAAGGGTAAAGTCACCGAAGTCGTCGAAGTGTTCACGAAGAATGGTTCAATTTTGTGCAAAGACGTAAACATCAAGACGAAACACGTGAAGCCGATGAACGAAGGTGAAAGCGGGAGTATTATTCAAAGAGAGTTTCCGATTCATCACTCGAACGTGATGCATTACTCGCCGGCAGAGAAGAAGAGGTCGAGAGTTGGGAAGAAGATGGAGGGCGACAAAAAGGTTAGATATCTGAAGTCGACGGGCGAAGTTTTGGCAAACTAAAGAAATACGATACGATGTTGTCATTCTGTTTAGTCTTTTAGCAAGTTGTGCCCGTGCGTGCGCATACATGTGTATGTATGCAACAACACGTAGTGCTTTGACGTTGTGATATATATTAAGGTTTTATTGTAGCTCATTCATATTCTCTGGTGTGTGTTGTGTGCGCGCGCGTGCGTGTACTACATCTTCTTCGCGGTCGTTTTGGTATTCGTTTTATTTATTCTTTATTATCATCCCTATTTATCCGATGCGTGCTCTCCCTCCTTCTCTCTCTCTGTGTGTTTAAATAAAAGCGTCAATAATGCGCAGTAGCGGCAGCACTAGCCTGTTAGCAGCGTTTATAAGTTACAGGCAAGTAAACCCGTGTTTCTTACAAGCTTCCCAAGTGACGTCGATCTTCTCTGGATCGATGGCACCTACTTCGTGATGCTTCCACCCTTCCAAAGCGTGTATGAGTGCGCCTGCGTGACACGCGTGCACACATCCTCTCTCCATGGTCATCTCACACGTTTTGAAATCCTTCGATTCCTTTTCTGGCAATCTAAACGCCGGTAAATCCGTGTACGTGCAATCCGATCTCGTTTCTGGAATAGGAGGGACGACAAACTGGTGAAACGTCGTTTTCGAGGGCGCCAAACTTTGCTCTTTTTTATCGCAATGCCTTCCGACAACCCAATGTTTACACGTCTTGCCGCTGCTATAGTTCATTTTCGTATCGTTCTTTTCTTCTTTTTCTTCTTCTTTGTTGTTCTTGTTGTTGTTTTTGAAGGATCCGAGTCGATTAAATAAAAAGCTGCCGCTCTTCTTCAACGCGCCGTCGGTAGTATTTTCTTCCGTGATTTCCACCTTCTCCTCCGCGTTGTTCACGCGAAAGAGCAGGTGACGAAACTTCTCCGGGCACTCCATCTTAATCGTCTCGAACCTCTCTTCGCTCGTCGTGCACATCAACACTCGACAGTTCTTCTTCGTCGCCATGTACAACGCAATCGCCCTTCCTAACTTTGACGTCGCGCCGGTCAAGAAAATCTCCTTGACATTTTCTGGAATCTTATCGATGATAGCCGCCGCGGTTAACGTGTTTCCATGGACCACTTTCGTGTTTTTCAAATTCTTCTCGTGTTTTTGAACGAAAAACGCGCCACCTCCATTCAAAGCTTCGTTTTTATTCAAAGCGCCCAACCCCAAAACTTTCACGCCTCTCTCGTCGGCGTCTAAAATCGCCCGTTCAATCTTCGCGTTGATGTGTTTAAACTCGCTTCGAATGAAAAACTGAAATCCCCACGCCGGTGTGACCCACGTTTCGATGTTCATGTTCTTCAATCTGTGCTTATCGCTGACAAACGCCTTCACCCCGGGCAAAAATCTCAAAGCCACAACCGCCGGCAACGTCAACGGCCACAACATCTTCAACAGCCACGAATCCGTCGTGAACGGCCGACTAGAAAACGATCTAAACGCAAATGGTAAGTGAAACATGCTCAACAGTTCCGTTCCGTGCGCCATAAACACCACATCCGGCTTCGTTTTGGGACTCGCTTTCCCCTCGATGGCTTTATCGTATAAATCCTCCGAAGTCTTATCCATTGTCCCGTACGCGTAATCGTAAATAGGCATGAACAAACAAAAGTTTGTGTGCACTCGACTGTGATGCAGCGAGTGATAACTCGGCGTGTACAACAGATACTTCACTCCGGGAAACTTTGCGAAAAACTTTGGCACGAACTCGAAATTACAGTGTCCGATCGCGTTCAACAAATCGAAACCCATCAAATACACGTAGAACATCGCCATAGACGCCCCGTTACACATCCACGTCCCTAATAACGGAATTGCAAAGTTTGCGGTATACATTATGTGTTCCATAAACGGATGCACACTCCCAGTGATGGGCTCAGTCACGAAACTCGCGTGATGGTGCGAATGATACGCGCTATACAACGTGTGGTGGTGCAACAGCCGGTGTAACCAGTAATACAGGTACTCCGTCGGCCCAACGTGTAGCAACAACAACTGCCACATTCCTTTCTTCTCGAACAATGGAAAATTCTTAAACCCAAGCCCTGGACAAAAATGCACCATAGACATGACTATGTATTGCAATAAAATATAATCGTCCCAATGGTCCTCCCTATCCACTTGCTTAAACTCGATCCCTTTCCTTTGTATTCTCGTCTTCTCCGTTATCGCGTGTATTCTCGACAAGGATATGAAAAACTGCGCCATGACGTACCGCGCCAAAACTACCATGCTCATGTGAAAGTGCCACCGGTCGCTGTCGTCGTTTTCGGGGGACACGAGGCCGCGATAGACCATGGGAAGATAGATGGCGTACTTCATCTTGCCCATTTTCGCCCACGGGAAATCGTACGCGAAACCCGGTCTGGATGCCATCGTCCTGTGTCTCTTCTTCCACCCCCTCGACGAATGTCTCCACTATGCGTTTTTGCGCGCGCGCGTCCAACACACACCGACTTCTTCAACTCGAAGCTTTCGGTCGCTTTTCTTCTTTTTTGGCTGGTGGTGGAGGTACCTCTCACCAAGCGCGCGTTGCGAAAGGGCGGTGTGTCGTTCGATTGCTGTGACGACGACACCAACGATTATTGATTGTTTTTTTTTGATGACGACGACGTAAACGACGACGACGG
>MDTG01348327.1_pt1 | contig 10816 bp, 11 predicted proteins | sample 811421 | NCBI WGS metagenome assembly MDTG01 (sample SAMN05326645, study PRJNA326480) | marine metagenome | isolation source: seawater | place: Pacific Ocean: South East | collected 2011 | reverse complement strand
TAAAAATTACAAATTCTCTTCAATAGTAAAAGTTTTAGTGGCAGTAATTGTTGTGATTCTAACATTTAATATTTTAGGAATCTATAAAAAAGGTTTTGAAAAAAGAAGTCATTTTCCTGAACTTATAGTTAACACTTATAAAAACCAAGACTATAGAACTATATCGCAAAATAAAATTAGATGTCATAGCAGGGTAGGTGCAGAGGGATTTTGTATATTTAATGAGTTATTAGATAATACTGGTGATATTATTTTGTTGGGAGACTCTCTTAGTGATTCTCTTCTAAAAAGTCTAGTTGAACAGATTGCAGATACAAAATTTAGATTAATAACGATGACTTATGGTGGATATTTTTACCTTCCCAATTTTATTAGATACGATTATGAAGACAAAGTTATCAAATTTGATGAAACTTTTCATAAATATAGAACTGATTTTATAAAAAATAAAACTCACAAAAATACTTACATAATAATTTATGGAAGATATGACTCACTTTTTGGAAAAGATTTCAAACGCGAAGCAAAGTCTATTCTAAAAGAAAAAGTTCCAATTAGATGGTTTGATCGTAAAAATATAGATTTAAGTTTTGATGATAAGAAAAAATTATTAAAAAAGAAATTTAAAGGCACTGTTACAGATTTATCTAAAGATAAAAAAATTATTCTTTTGTACCCAACCCCAATTTCATCCAAACATATTTTATATAGAATCCTAAGAAGTAAAAATAAAAAAGGATTAATAAATCCAGACTTTGAAATACTCAAAAAAAACCCTGAATTTTATTTAATTGATGAGATAAATTACCCTGTTAAAAATTATAGAGATTATTTTTCAGAAGAAATAAACTTTTTAAATAGTATAAATTCTGAAAATATTTATAAAATAGACTTAGAAAAAACCTTTTGTCCTAAAAATCAATGCTTTTTTTATGATAATAAAAATATTTATATATATGACACACATCATCCTTCTTATGAAGGTAGCAATAGAATAAATGAATTAATAATAAAAAAAATAAAAGAAATAGAACTAAATTCTAATTAAATTTTTTTGTATAATTTAACAATTTATCCTAATTTTAATTAAGAAAAATTTTTTACAATCAGAGTTATTGAACTGAGCATGGCTATAATTTGTACACTTCTTTTAAAGATAATCTCATCTATGATTTTGCATAAAAAATTTCCAAGTATTGAGCCTATAAAAACTAAAAGCAAAATATACACGACTTGATCAAGGTTCATAAATTGTTGAAAAAAATAAGAAAAAATCAAGTATTGTAAAAGAGCTAAGAAAAAATAATAATACGTAATTATAAATCTCAACTGATCTTTTTTATCAACAGAGCCACTTATTAAAAATAATGAGAGCAAAGTTCCACCAGAATTAGAAATGCCATGAATAACACCAATTAATATTAAAACTATTTTTGAATAAAAATCAGATAAATTTTTTATTAAATACTCATACTTGTATTTTATAAATAAAGAAATTAATATTATTGAAGCTACCAGCAATTCAAAATTCAAGTAATTTTGAAAATTTTTGATTAAATAAATTCCTAAAAAAATTCCTGGCAAGCAAAATAAAAAGAAATATTTTTTGATATTGGCATTTAAATAAAATTTTAATTTATTTTTATTAAACACTTTAATAAAAAATAAATTTATAAAACTAGTAACTATTGATAATGGCAATAAAAAACTCATAATTTCTAAAATTTCGTAGTTCAATAAAAGAAATAATGGGGTTCCAACTACCAATATTCCAATACCAACTATACTTTGAAAAATTATTAGAATAATAATTAGATAATAATATTGTTGTATATCCATTTGTGATAAAAATGAATTTATTATATGTAAACTAAAATGAATTCAATATTAATAAATCATTGATATATTTCGGCGATGTCAAAAATTATTTGGTTTACGGGGCTATCGGGAGCAGGCAAAACTACTTTAGCTAAAATTTTAAATAAAAAATTAATTAAACTTAATTATAAAGTTCAAACTATTGACGGTGATAATTTTAGAAAAAAAAATAGAAATAGTAATAATTTTTCAAAAAAGAATATAATTGAAAACAACCTTTCCATAATAAATTATTTAAAAAAAACACAAAAAAAGTATGATTTTATATTAGTTTCAGTTATTTCACCGCTTATAAAAACAAGAAATTTTGCAAGAGTTCAATTTGGTAAAAATTATTATGAAGTTTATGTGAAGTGTAAAATTAAAACTTTAGAGTTAAGAGATACCAAAAAATTATATATAAAAGCTAAAAAAGGATTGATTAAAAATCTAATTGGGTATAACTCAAAAATTAAATATGAAGTTTCAAGATATAAAAAAATAAATATTAATACAGATGTTCTTAGTAAGACAGAGTCTATTAAAACTATATTAAAAAATGTCTTTGACAAAAAAAAAAGTTTTTAATTGGAAAAGCCCTACTGCTGTTTTTATTGGCCGATTCCAACCATTTCATGATGGACATAAAAAATTGTTTATTAATGCTTTAAAAAAAAACAAACAAGTAACTATACTCGTAATGGATAGCTACAAGATAAACAATAAGAATCCATTCAAGTTTCATTTTGTTAAGAAAAAAATTATTGAGTCATTGAAAAAATATGTTGGCAAATTTATTATCATAAAAATTCCTGTAGTTTCAGAAGTTGTTTATGGAAGAAAAGTAGGTTACAAAATAAGAAAAGTAAGTTTATCAAAAAAAATACAAAAAATTTCAGCTACAAATATAAGAAAAAATCTTTTAAAAAATGCATAAAATTAAAATTATCTGCACACTAGGTCCATCCTCATTTAATAAGAATACATTGAAATCATTAATTAAGGAAAAAGTTGATATTTTTAGAATTAATTTATCCCATACTAATATTGATGAGATAAAACAAAAGATAAAATATTTAAAAAAAAATAAAATAAAAAATATATGTATTGATACAGAGGGAGCTCAAGTAAGAACAACACATACTAAAAAAAAATATTTTATTAAGAAAAATAGTACATTAGAAATTTATAATAAAAATACTTTAAGTAATAATAAAAAAATATATTTTTACCCATTTGTTGACCTAAGCGATATAAAGATAGGTACAAAAATTGATATTGGGTTTAACAGTTTATCAATACAGGTTATTAAAAAAAATTTATTAAATGGTTGCCTATTATGCAAGGTTTTAAAAGGTGGTTACTTAGAATCAAAAAAAGGCGTTCACATTCACTCAAAAATAAATTTACCCTGTTTGACAGAAAAAGATAAATATGCTCTTAATTTAGCAAGAAAATTGAATATAAAATACTACGCAATTTCATTTGTAAATAACCACAATGATTTGGAAGAAGTAATAAAAATTGTAGGGCAAGACTCTTTTATAATTTCAAAAATAGAGACGCAAAATGCAATTATTAATCTTGACAAAATTAGCAAACATTCCAGTGCATTATTGATTGATAGAGGCGATCTTTCTAGATATGTACCAATTGAGAAGGTTCCGATGGCTCAAGAAAATATAATTAAACGCTCTCAAAGATTAAATATATCAACTTATGTTGCGACTAACTTATTAGAAAACATGATTAAAGAAACCCAACCCACACGAGCTGAGAGCCATGATGTTTATTCAACCTTAAAGGAAGGTGCCAAAGGTTTGGTGCTAGCTGCTGAAACAGCAATAGGTGAAAATCCATTAGAATGTGTGAGATTTTTAAAAAGATGCATAAATGTTTTTGAAAAAAGTAAAAAAAAAAGAAGGCTAAATGTAAAAGATGACAAAGATTATCTTTTTAGGATAAAATCATAAATAACAAGTGCAAAAAAAAGTCTTTATATATGGTGGGCTATATAAAACAGCCACCGAGTTTATAGCTGAGAATTATATTGAAAAATTAGATAAAGAAAAGTTTGAAGTTTTTACTTTTTATAAAGGAAAGAATAATATTTTTTATCACACGTTCTTAAAAGTTCTTTATTCAGATTTATCATTAGATCAAGGTAAGAAAATAATTTCAGATATTATGTCAGACATAAAAAAGCCCAACATAATTATCCAATCATCAGGATTTTTTGGTCATAGGCATAATGGGCATTCTGATTTTAATAAAAGATTTGATGTGATGGAAAAACTATTTAATAATCCAAAATATATTGTTGTACTCAGAGATCAAAAAACATCTATATATTCCCAATGGGTTGCTGGAATTAAAAAAAGAGTAAAAATATCATTTGATGAATATACAAGTGCAGATGAGAGTTTTGTTAAAAAGCAAAATATCTTAAATTGTAAAGAGATTACAAATTATAAAATGTTTGATTATGGTTTATTTCTCAATCCATATATTGAACTTTATAAAGATAAAGAAAAACGTAGGGTAATCTTTTTGATATATGAAGAACTTAAATCTAACCCTGATATTTTTTTTAAAAAGTTAAGTAATTTTATTAATGTTATTGATTTAAAATTTAAAATTGATTTTAGTTATAAAAATAAGTCCAACAAACTTGAAGAAACTAATTTATTAGGTTTTATATTATTTAAAAAAACTCATGTTTTTATATTAACATTAATTTATAGAATATATATAGTTTTCAAATTTTTTGGATTTGATGTAAATATGAAATTGCCATATCAAAATTATAAATTTGAAAAAACTCTCAATTCTTTTTCTATGATATATTTAAACTTTTTAGATAAAGTAATTTTTAAATTTTTATTTAAAAAAAAACTAAAGGTTTATTATAAAAATAAAATCAATAGAATTGAAGAAATTGGTTCATTTTATAAAAAAAAAAATATGGAACTTGATAAAAAAATTAATTTAGAACTTAATAAATTTAATTACTATTAAAATTTATATTCATTACATAATTAGTTAAATTTTGATAAAATTTTTTAATAAACTAGTATTTATTAATGATTTTAATTACTGACTTAATTTCCTTGATATTTTGTGATGGTCCACAAGGTAAGTAAACTCCTTTTTTAGATAATAATTCTGAATTTTTAAACCTTTTTTTAGAATTAAAGTTTAGGTATTTAGCTTCATTTAAAGAAGGAGGAAAATATCTTATTTCAATTCTTTTTTTAGATAAATATTTTTTAAATTTTAATCTATTTTCAACTAAAGCCTGAACATAAATTGGAAACTCACCTGTTTTATAGTTTATTGTTAAAAGTTTGATTTTTTTGTTCTTAATATTCTTAACATATAAATTATTAATTTTAATACACTGCTTCTTTTTAAGATAAGCATTTTTGAGTTCAGACAACCCAATGTAACATTGAAAATTATTTGGTTTAAGATTGAAGCCAGGAGTTTTCCATCTATCTGTAAATAAATCATATACCCCATGGTTCCTAGCTAATATAATCTTTTTATATATATTCTTATCATTAGTTGCGCAAAATCCCCCTTGAAGCGTATTGAGCAATTTAGTTGTGCCTGTGGAGTAGCAGGCAACCGTAGTTTCTGAATTTATGTATTTTTTTTTATCACCAGATAAAAAGCTTTGAGCATTATCCTCAATTATGATTATTTTTTTTTTTTTTATAATTTTTTTAATATGATTAATAAAATTTACTCGACCATTTAGATTTACTAGAACTAAACAACCAATATTATTTTGACTTATAATTTGCTTTATTGGTATTTTTTGATGCATATTTTTAGCATCCATGTCTTCTAATTGAATTTTATAATTCAAATTATATGCTGCATGAGCAGTTGCTACCCAAGTTCTGTTAGGAATAACTATTTTTTTTTTGATATTAATATCAATACAGTAAAAGGCCAAAGTTAAAGCTGAGGAACCACTTGTAGTAAAAACGACATATTTAACATTAAGAATTTTTGCTAATTTTTTTTCTAAAACTGATATATAATTTTTATTAATATCAAATTTAATTTTCTTATTCCCAGCAAGTAAGTTGTTATTTTTCCACCATTTGATTTTTTTCATACTACTTTAGATACTTTCTATCACTTTTTTTATCAAATGGACCTGATATTGTTTCTACATGTATTGATTTATTATTTAACGTTAAGTTATTATGATAAGTATTTTTTTCAATCCACAAAAAAAAATTATCTTTATTCATAATTATTTTTTTTTTAATTTTTCCTTTATTATCATAAATTGTAACAAGTTGTTTTCCTTTAAGTAAGTGATAACTCTTATCTTTAAATGGGTGTTTTTTAATTTCTCCAACATAATTTTTAGTTTGAAAAATAATCATTTGATGTAATTTATCATTTTTTGATCCATTTAAACAGAATCTATAAATATCTTCCTTAATTTTGATTTTTTTATTTAAAAATTTTTTTGTAATATTTTGTATTTTTTTATTAAAACGAAAACTTAATGATAAAGAAGAATTATCTTTTTTTAAATTTTTCATTTAAAGATTTAATTAATTTTTTTGATTTTTGGTAAAAGAGCATACCATTCTTGATTTTTAAATATTTTAGGATATTTTTTTTTAAAATTTTTTAAAATAATGCTCTCATATCTCCAAGAAATTATTAGCACTACGTTTATTTTTTTTAAAATAGTGGTGTTGGGTTTGTGCACTTTGATATTTGTTGATGGGGCATAAAGATTGTTTCTTCTTTTTTCATCATCCAAAAAAATATCAATTTCTTTATTAATATTGTAATAATGGATGAGAGCTGTAGATCCACAAGAAGCACCATAACCAGCAATTATTTGACCATTAATTGAATTCATAAACTTCTTAATTTTAAAAATATTTTTTTTATTTATTCTTATTATTTGTTTAAATGTATTTATAGAGTTTAGTTTTAATTTTTTTTCATAATCAAGACTTTTTTTTAGATTTATCTTCAAATTTTGTTTAGTCCTCAAAAAAAATTTTATAGATCCACCTTTTATATTATTGTTTTCCGCATGAAAAATTTCCAAATTAAACTTTTCAAAGTATTTAATTAATGGTCTGATATGAAAATAGGATAAATGCTCATGATAAATATTGTCAAATAAATTTTTTTTTACTATCCCAGCAAGAGAGAAACTTTCAACTGCAACTATTGTATCTTTTTTCATTAACTTTGTTAGGTTTACTGTAAAGTCATCAAGATCATCTATATTTGCCATCAAATTATATATACAAATTAATCTTGGATAGCCTTTATTTTCAATAATTTTTTTAACAATATTGCCTGTAAATTTTGCATTAAGAGTATTTATGTTTTTACTTTTTGAAATTAAGCAGAGATTTTTAGATGGTTCTATGCCCAGTGTATGATATCCAGCTCTTTTAAATATTTCTAAATTACTCCCATCATTACTGCCTATGTCTATTATTAAATCCTTTTTTTTTAAACTAATTTTCTTTTCAATAAACTTATAACTTTTAACAAAATGTTCTTTTAAACCAGTAGAGGTGCTAGTAGTATATAAATATTCCCCATACACTCTATCTTCATTTACAACTATAGAGAGTTGTTTAAATCCACAACTCATACAAGATAAAATTTTAAGAGGCATCAAAGGAGATTTATTTTTTTTTAATGTGTACTCATCTCCTATTGGACTCAATCCTAAGTCGAAAGATAATTTAAGTTCTTTAGATTTACACAGTCGACAATAATTTTTTATTTTATAAATTTTCTTATTCATTTTAACAGTTATTAATTAATAATAATTTCTTTAAGAAAAGCCACATAAGACTTGGGTTTATATTTAAATTCTTTTTTGAGTTTATTGATGTTTAATGATGTATCCTTAGGTTGTTTTTCTGTAAAATTTAAATCATTTATTTTACATTTTTTAATCTTATGATTAAATTTTGTAATATTATTTTGTTTTAGGATTTGAGTATAAAAATCATATCTGCTTGCCCTGAGGCTACCACCAACATTAAATATTCCAGAAATGTTTTGTTCAATACCTATCACAAGAATATTTATAAGATCATTAATGTATAGAAAGTTTGAATATTGGTCGGTAGCAAGCTTATATATGTTATCCTCTGTGATTTTTTTAATAAAATAATTTATGGGATCCTTTTTATCTTTTTTAATACCAATAACTTTACCTAATCTTAAAATTAGATAATTGTTAATATTTTTCTTTATATAATTTTCTATTTCAAGTTTTTGTTTGGCATAGAGTAATGTAGGATTTTTGGGGTCATTTTCCTTATAGAAACCTTTTTTCCCATTATATACCAACTGAGTAGATAAGAATATCACCTTACAGTTAAGTCGCTTTAATTGTTTTAGTTGATTTAGGTTACTTTTTACATTTATTAAATTACTCACTTTTTTTTGATTAAAAACATTCGTATGATTTGAAATTGTAGGTGCATAAATAATTGTATTAACTGGTTTAATTTTTTTAATTAAATCCGAAATTTTATTTTTTCTAACATCAAATTTAATTGATTTTTTAAATTTGTTCTTATTATGTGTGTAGGTAATATTATATTTTTTTTTATTTTGTTCTAAAAAGCTTGTACCTATTAATCCTGATGCACCAATAAATAATAAATTTTTCATTTAAAATTTTATAATTGGTTTTTTGATTATTTTACCTTTTTTCAACTTTTTTAAAACATCGTTTATATTTAGAAAATTATAAGGTCCACATAAAAAATTATTTAAATTTATTTTCTTATTTTTTACAAAGTTTGCAATCTTAGGGATATCGACATCAGGTTTTATATTGCCGCCATAACTTCCAATAATTTTTTTACCATAATTAATTCCAAGAGTATTTATATTAACCTTTTGTTTATGATGGGGAACTCCAATAAGTACTAATTTTCCAATATTTTTAATATTATTATAACTGTATTCGATAAGTTGTTTATTGCCAGTGGTTTCAAAGGCTAGGTCAAATTTTTTTTTAACTCTAGTTTCAATATTTTTTAAAACATTAATATTTTTATAATTTTTTTTTAACATTCTTAATTTATTATTGTTATTTTCTATAACTGTAATATCTGAAATTTTTAATGCATTCATAAGAGCAAGCATTATTTGGCCAATCATTCCAAAACCAGTTAACAAAATTTTTTTTGAGTTTATATTTTTTTTGTTAATATTCCCCATTAATGACCCAAAGGCAGTTGTAATACCACAGCCAAATAAAATTCCATTTTTATTTGAAATATTTTTTGGAAGTTTTGTTATTCTGTTTTCTGATATAACAGCATAATTATTAAAAGTAGTAACCCAGCCTGCATTAATTTTTTTTCCATTCGAGTCAAAATATTGAGGTAATTTTGAGTTTACGCCATTAGATTTTTGCCAGTGTAAAATAACTTTGTCATTAACTTTAAATTTAGGGTTATATTTATTTATTTTGATGACTTTTCCAGTTGCTTCATGACCAAGCAAGTGAGGTAAAAATTTATCTAAGCCTTTAATTGCATTTATTTCGCCTATTTGAGATCCACAAATTCCAGAATATTGGATTTTTACTAGTACTTGGTTTTTTTTTAATTCATCTAAAAAAAAAATATTTTTGAGCTTTAAAGGTTTAAAGTTTTTTTCTAATATAGCTGCTTTGATTTTAATTTTATTTTTCATTATTTAAAGTAAATAAAAGAATAATCTCCTTCGTAATTAGTTTTTTTGAAAAACCACTTCCACTCTTTAGGAGTATAAAAGCTTTCACAAGTCACCTGCCAGTATAGTAAATTAGTTTTTTCAATTTCATTTTTATATGATTCTACACATATATATTGTTTTTTTGATACTCTTGTAATTTCTTTTAAAGATTTTTCTAATTCATAGTTATAAAGATTATGAAATGTATTTATTGAAAATGCAAAATCAAATTTATTTTTTTTAAACGGTAGTTTTGTTGAATTAGAATATTTTATATTTTTTTTTATTTCTGATTTAGAATTTTTTATGGCATATTTAGAAATATCTACACCAAATATATTAAAGGTTGGGTTAATTTTTTTTAGTTCATATAAAAGAAAACCTTTACCACAACCTATATCAAGAATTTTACTATTATCTTTGAGTTTATAAAGTTTAATCATTTTTTTTGCTAAAGAAGTCCATCTTCCAGGCATATATTTATAACCACCATAATTTATTCTCCTGTCACCATCCCAATAGTCATAACCCCATTTTTTTGCAATTTGGGCCGCTTTAAACTTTGGATATTTTTTATCATTAACTCTTTTTAAGTAATCCCTTTTTGTTTTATTATGAAGTTTGTCTAATAAATTTTTTATTTCCATGATTTAATTCTTTTAAAATATTTATGAATTTTCAATTTCTTTTGATTGTAATTTATATTTAATTTATTTGGATCACTATATAAATGTTTAATGAGTATACAAATCCATTTTATAGAATGGATTTTTAAAAGCATCATTAACAATATTTTCTCTTTAGCAAATTTGTTATTTCCAATAATTTTTACTGCAAAATAATTAAAATATTTAATATCTATTAAGTAATCAGGCTGACAAAAAAAATCACATATTAATTTTTTTGGATCATCTAAACCAGAATATTCAAAATCAAAGAAAAATAACTTATTTTTATAAATCTTAATGTTGTGAAATCCAAAATCTGATGGAGATAGTATACAATCTTTTTTTTTTAATTTTTTATAAAAATCATTACTAGAGATTTTAATTTTTTTTTTTAATTTAGAAAATTCTACAGATGAGTCAATGTAAATATTTTCGATTGTTTTATCTCTAAATTTTATTTTCTTAACCATGTTAAGATTTTTTTGTACAAGATTACAATGATCAGATATCGACCAACAAGAGTCAACTGCATTCTGAAAAGATTT
>MDTG01310936.1_pt1 | contig 10816 bp, 12 predicted proteins | sample 811421 | NCBI WGS metagenome assembly MDTG01 (sample SAMN05326645, study PRJNA326480) | marine metagenome | isolation source: seawater | place: Pacific Ocean: South East | collected 2011 | reverse complement strand
TCTGGTCCCAAACCAGATGCGCTACCAGGCTGCGCTACACTCCGAAGAAATTACTAATACAGTACTTATCAATAATTTCAATGTATAAAGATAATCAAAATAAAGGCAATTTGATTATTTTCTGATATAAAAAAACTATGATAATTAATTGTATCAAATGTAATAAAAATTTTGAAGTGTCATCCTCACTAATACCCTCTACTGGAAGAACATTACAATGTGGCTCCTGTGGTCATAAGTGGTTTTTTACAATAGATAAAAAACAAGTTGAGCCTAAACTGGAGGCCGAAGTTAGTAAAATTGAAAGTCAAAAAAACGACTTAAAGTCAAAAGAATCGTATGAAGAAAAAGAAATAATAGAAAAAAAGAAGAACTTTTCATTTGGTAAAGCTATATTCAATTTTTTTTCCTATATCATAATTATTATAATATCTTTAATATCTTTATTTATAATTTTTGATACTTTTCAAACACCTTTAATAAATTATTTTCCAAACTTAGAACAATTTTTATATAATTTTTATGAATCCATAAAAGACATTTCATTATTTATTAAAGATCTTATAAAGTAATATTATGATTAATTATTTATCACAGCCTTTTAGGTGGTTCTTTAAGTTAGAAGCTGCAAGTGGTCTTGTTTTGCTGTTTGCAGCAATACTTGCTCTCTATATCAGTAATTCGAATTTTTCAGAATTATATTTTTCTACCCTTAACAAGTATTTATTTATTGGTATTAACGATATTGGATTAAAACTCTCCGTTATTCATTGGATAAATGATGCATTAATGGCAATATTTTTTTTCTTTGTAACTTTAGAAATCAAAAGAGAATTTTTACAAGGTGAGCTTTCTAATATCAAACAAGCAATGTTACCCATTGTTGGTGCCGTTGGTGGTATGCTTGTACCTGCATTAATTTATGTATATATAAATTTTGGTGATCCAGAAACTTTAAATGGTTGGGCTATCCCTTCTGCAACTGATATTGCTTTTTCTTTAGGTGTCTTATCATTGTTAGGAAAAAGAGTTCCTATTTCATTAAAAGTTTTTTTAACTGCATTAGCTATAATTGATGATTTAGGAGCAATTCTTATAATAGCCTTATTTTATTCTGGGGATCTTAATATCAAATATTTATTATTAATGCTAATTTCCTTTATTTCTTTGTTATTAGTTAACAAATTTAATATTAAAAAATTTTTTCCATATTTGTTAATTGGGATTTTTCTATGGGATTTTACACATAATTCTGGCATTCACGCAACGATAGCTGGTGTGTTACTCGCGATGACTATACCTCATAGAAAAAAAGAAAAAGATTTTTCATTATTAATAAAAATTGAACATGCAATAAGTCCATATGTAGCTTTTGGTATCATGCCACTATTTGCCTTTGCCAATGCAGGAGTATCTTTAGAAGGTCTTTCGTTATCTACATTAATGGACAAAGTTCCTTTAGGTATTGTATTGGGACTATTCATTGGTAAACAATTAGGAGTTTTTGTTTTCTCCTACGTTTCAATCAAATTAAAAATTGCTCAAATACCAACCAATGCTAACTGGTTTAATTTTTATGGAGTCGGTATTTTAACAGGTATAGGATTTACAATGAGTTTATTTGTTGGAAATTTAGCTTTTGTAGAAAATGTACAATATATAGATGGTGTTAAAATAGGTGTGTTAGCTGGGTCATTATTATCCACTTTAGCAGGTTATATTTTGATACTACTTTCACCTAAAAGATAATTTAATGAAACTTTGTAAAATTGTATTTTATATATTGATGATATTGTTTTTTAAAAGTCCTGTATCAGCTGAATATCAAAAAATTTTTTTTGATTTTAAGGTAAAAAGTATTTTGGGAGAAACATTAGATTTAAAAAAATATGAAAACAAAACTATTCTATTAGTTAATACAGCTAGTTATTGTGGTTTTACAAAACAGTACGATGACTTACAAAAACTTTGGGATAGATATAAATCTAATGGCTTGATAGTTTTGGGTGTACCGTCAAATACTTTTAATCAAGAAAAAAATACAAATAAAGAGGTAAAAGAATTTTGTGAAGTAAATTTTAATATAGATTTTCCTATGACCTCAATATCTGAAGTAAAAGGAGATGAAGCCCTCGACATTTATAAATGGGCAAAAAAAAATTATGGAAATTCTGCAGTGCCAAAATGGAACTTTCATAAAATATTAATCAATAAAGAAGGAAAAATACAAAAAACATTTGGTTCATTTACAAGTCCAATTTCAAAAAAAATTATATCTGAGATTGAAAAAATTCTAAAAATTTAACGTTAATCCATCGTATGCAGGTTGAACATTTTTAGGAAGTTTATTTTTTAATGTTTTATAATCAAAGTCTGAATGTAGATTGGTTAATATTGCTTTTTTAGGAGAAAATTTTTTAATAATTTTTAAAACTTCTTCAAGGTTAAAATGTGAAGGATGAAATTTATATCTCAAACAATCTATAATTAAAAATTCAAGATTGTAAAAAAAAATTTCATCTTTTGGAAAAATATAATTTACATCACTTACATATGCCAATTTCTTATTAAAAATATAACATGTGCTCATTACTTGGCCATGTTTAACAGAGCAGGTTTGAACAATAATCTTGTTTAGAGAAAATTTCTTTTTAAATCTTTTAAATTTTAGAATGGCTGGATATTCAAAATATTTAGATTTGAAACAGTATGAAAATGTTTTAGCAAGATATTTTTGTGTTAATTTATCAGCATAAACAGGAATAGTTTTGCTTCTTTTTAAAAAGAAAATTCTTAAATCGTTTATCCCATGGGTTTGATCTGCATGCATATGAGAATAAAAAACTCTATCGATTTTAGATATATTGTTATCCAATAATTGTTTCCTTAAATCTGGTGATGTATCAATTAATATATTTTCATTTTTAGTTATGAGAAGAGCAGAACATCTAGTTCTATAGTTTTTTTTATTTTTTGGGTCACATTTCCCAAAAAAACCATCAGATCTAGGTACACCCATTGAGCTCCCACATCCTAAAATGATAAATTTCATAAAATTAAAAAAAGAAATTATTAAAATTTTTGGTTGTTATATTGATTAAATTAGATTTCGTAATATTTTTAATATCAGCCATCTTTTGAGCTGTATAATCTAAAAAAGAAGGTTCGTTCTTTTTGCCTCTTTTAGGTTCAGGAGCTAAAAAAGGACTGTCAGTCTCAATCAGAATTTTTTCCAATGGAAGAAACTTAAAAGTTTCTTGTAGTTCAGTAGAATTTTTAAATGTAATGATTCCACTAGCAGAAAAAATTGTATTAAATCTTAAAAGTTTATTTGCAAAATCCTTAGAACCTGTAAAACAGTGCATTAGAATCTTAAGTTCTTTGTCCTTATATTCATCTAATATTTCAAAGGTTTCATTTTCTGCATTTCTAGAGTGAATAATTATTGGTTTCATAGATCTTATAGCTGCATCAATATGTTCTTTAAAACTCTCAATTTGTTTATTTTTGTCACTATTATTATAATAAAAATCAAGGCCAGTTTCTCCAATACCAATAATCTTCTTATTTTCTTTAAGATTTTCTAATATTTTTTCAGATTTCATAAAATCATTTTCAGTTTCATGTGGATGAATTCCAATTGTTCCATAAATAATTTCATCATAATCTAAAATCTTTTTAATCCTGGTAAAACTTTCTGATGAAGTCGATATTGTTAAAAGTTTCTTAATACCTACATTTTTTGAACGTTTAATGACATTTTTTAAATCACTTATCAAGGGTTCGTGATCTAAATGACAATGTGAATCAATCATTTTTTTTCTCAATTTTTTTAAAAAGAATATCAATCTTATTAATTGGCCTGCCTTTTGCAAGAAATTCATTTTCTATTATAGAAATGAGATTAATATCTTTTTCATTTAAATCAAAAATTTTCAATGCTTTAACAGATGACTCTGGAATAATTGGATAAAGCAAAAAACTAATCTTTCTGATAATTTCTAGGGTAGTATAAACAATTGTATTTAATCTAAGAGTGTCATCTTTTTTTTTCCAGGGCTCCTGATCATTAAAATATTTATTTGTTTCAAACATTGTACTTACAATGAAATCAATATAAAAATTAAGATCTTGTTTATTAATTTTAGATCTAATTTTATTCAAATTTTTTTCAAATTTATTTAATAGTATTAAATCCTCACTTCTAAAATCTACCTTTTCAGGAACCTTGCTATCACAATTCTTAACAGTAAATGCAACTACTCTTTGACATAAGTTTCCAAAATTATTTGCTAGATCACTATTTATACAATCTTCTAATCTATCTTTAGATATATTTCCATCGTTTCCAAAAGAAACTTCTTTAAATAGATAATATCTTAGTGGGTCTAATCCATATTGATCAATAATTTCTAAAGGATCAAGTATATTCCCTTTTGATTTGGACATTTTCTCATCACCAGAAAGAATCCAACCATGACCATAGATTTTTTTTGGTAATTTTATTTTTGCAGCAAGTAAAAAAGCTGGCCAGTAAACTGCATGAAATCTAAGTATATCTTTACCTATTAGATGTAATGAAGCTGGCCAAAATTTTTTGAATAGATCATTATCTATGTCAGGATAGTTTAAGGCACTTATATAATTAGTTAATGCATCTAACCATACATATATGACATGTTCATTGTTATTAGGAACACCTATGCCCCAAGAAAAACTTTTTCGACTTACAGATAAATCTTTCAAACCACTTTTTACAAAAGATATAACTTCATTTTTTCTCGATTCTGGTGAAATAAAATCTGGATTTTCTTTATAAAATTGTAACAATGGTTCTTGCCATTTAGATAAACGAAAAAAATATGATTCTTCATCCACCCACTCCACTGGAGATTTTGATAAAATTGCAATTTTTTTTCCATTGATTTCTTCTATTTCATTATCATTATAAAAAGCTTCATCAGAAACAGAATACCATCCGGAATATTTTGAAAGATAAATATCATCGTTTTTTTCAAGTTTTTTCCACAAATGTTGTACAGATTTTTTGTGTCTCTCTTCAGTTGTTCTAATAAAGTCATTATTGGTTAAATTTAATATTTTAGATAAATCTTTAAAAGTTTCGCTTAATTCATTACAAAATTCTAAAGTATCTTTATTTCTATTTTCAGCTGCTCTTTGAATTTTTAAACCATGTTCATCAGTTCCAGTTAAAAAGAAGACTTTGTGTCCATCCATTCTTTTAAAACGGGCAAAAAAATCTGCTATTATACTTGAATATGCATGTCCCATATGTGGTTTTGCTGAGGGATAATATATAGGTGTTGATATATAAAAAAATTTATCCATTTAAAACTTTTGATTTAAATTCTATAAAAAAGCTTTCATCATCAAGATTATATTTGTCCATATTTTTAGAAGATTCTAAAAAATGGTCATAAAGTTGAAAAAAATTATTATTTAAATCATAAGATTTTCTTAAAAAAAACATTTCAATGTATTCTAAAATAATTTTTTTAATGTAAGATTTTTTTCTATAATACTTTTCATCAATAATTTTTTTTAAAAATACCTTTAGGGATATATTCTTGAGATCAATGTCAAATTCTTTTGAGAGTAAATACAATTTGTATAAATTTCCTTGAGTTTGATAAGGATTAATTAAATCATGATTGACAATATCAAGTATATTTAAATTGATAATCTTATTAATAATTTCTATGCATTCTTTATGCTTCAGGTAAATTTTAAACTCTAAACATCTAGATCTAAGTGTTGGTAAAATTTTTTTATTGTTATTTATTAAAAAGAAATTAACTCCTAAATTAGGTTCTTCAATTATTTTTAATAATGCATTTGTTGCATTTAAATTTAGAAATTCAATATTATCTATCAATATAAATTTAGATTTATCATTAAATGAGGATTTATTTGAATATCTAATTAGGTCTCTAATTTGATTTATATCTATATTTTTTTTTTCATCCTTAACATCAATTAAATGAAAGTTAGGTAAAGTCTGATTTAACATTAGTTTATAGGACTTATTGTTATCATTTATTGAAAAATTTTTTTTATCGTAAGGAAAATCTTCATTTCTAGATAAAATTAAATTTATAAAATGGTATACCATTGTTGATTTGCCAAGACCCTTTTGCCCACTTAATAAAATCTTATTGGGAAGAATATTTTTATCATATAGATCAATTAATTCGTTAATATATTTATCCAAATGATATAATTTGGTTTGAGTTTGTGGTGTTAAAGTCATTTAGTTAATTTTTTGATTTTATCTAAAATAATTCTTTTATTTGTATTTATCTCATGATTAGAATTAATAATAAGATAAGATTTTGAATTTTTTTTGCATATTTTCAAATATCCTTTTTGAACTTTTTTATAAAAATCTAATTTAAATTTATCGTATCTATTAAGACTTTTTCTTTTTTTTAATCTTTGTATCATATTTTCTGAATTGACAATATTTAAGAATGTAAAATTTGGTTTAATTTCAGATAATAGAAAATTATTCAGGGCATGTATTATTTTCAAATCTATACCCATACCATAATGTTGATATGCAATTGTTGAGTCAATAAATCTATCAATCAAAATTACCCTTTTTTTATAATTCTTTTTTATAATATTCATATTTTCACTTCGAGATGCTAAGTATAAGAGCAAATCTGTATTTTTATTGAAAGAGCTTTTCTTGTCTAATAATAATTTTCTAATTTTTTCAGAATTTTTGTTTCCACCTGGTTCCCTAATCTTAATAAATTTAATTTTTTTTTTTTTTAAATATTTTGAGACGTTATCTACATGTAACGATTTTCCACTACATTCAATGCCTTCAAATACAATAATTGGCTTTTTAGACATCGCCCCAAATAAGGTAATTTATCGACCTCATTAGTCTTGAAAAGATATTTAATTTTTTAATATCTTTAGCAGCAAATAAATCATATTCATCAATTAGCTCTTCATCGTATATAACTTTTAATTTTGCTACAACTTCATCTTTTATTATGGGTGCTTCGATGGGACCATCATAATTTACAGTAATTTTTAATTTATTTTTTCTTGCTTTCTTAATTGTTTTGTAAATATCAATTTTTGTATATACGTCTAATTGATTTTCTTTACCAAGCCAAACATCTACTTTACTAATTGGATTATCTGCTTCAGAAATTTTAACTAAGTCAAAATTAGTTATACCCCATGTTAACAATTTAGTGCTTTGTCTAGATCTTGAATTCTTAGTATCAAATCCACTTCCTACAGCAATCAATCTTCTATTATTCCTTTTAATAGATGAAGCTAAAGAATATTTCTCAACTGCTAAATAACCAGTTTTGATTCCGTCGGCACCTAAATTCTTATATAATAATGGATTTCTATTTCCTTGTGTTATTGGATCTCCACCAGTTCTATCCCAAGTAAATTCTTTCTCTGCAAAATATTCATAAAAACTTGGATGAGTTTTTATTAAATATTCTGACATTATTAATATATCTCTCACAGTAGAATAGTTATCAGGATCATTTATTCCTGAAGAATTTGCAAAATTAGTGTTAACCATTCCAATTTCTTTAGCTTTAATTGTCATCAATAAAGCAAATTCCTCTTCTGTACCTGCTATACCTTCAGCAAGAGCTATACATGCATCATTGCCAGAGGCAATAATTATACCTTTTAATAATTCTTCAACCGTGACTTCATCACCTACCATTATAAACATTGATGAATAACCAGCTGTAGATAATCTCCAGGCTTTTTCAGACACAATAAATTTATCATCTAGACTTAAATCACCTGATTTAATTAAATCAAAAGCAATAATGCTAGTCATTATTTTTGTCATTGAAGCAGGATAAATTGAAATATCTGGATTTTTTTCATATAATATTTCACCAGAATAAAAATCTTGTAATATTGCAGTTCTTGCTTTTATATCAAATTCAGCATTGGAATTGTTAATTCCGTAAATGAAAAGGAATAAGAAAGACAATATAAAATATTTTTTAAACATTATTAATAATTTCAATATTTTCGAAACCCATTTTTATTATTTCATTAAATGAATCTTCAAGTGAAACAATATCATTAAAAGGCCCTAAGACTACTCTAAATTTAGTTTTTGATAACATTTTAATCTGTTTTTTTTTAATTGATGTTTGATTTTCTATTTTTTCAAGCATCTTTTGGGCAGTATTTTCATAATAAAAATCAGCTACTTTAATTGAATAAGAAAAGTTTTTATTTTTTTTTGGTTTTTTCTTATTTTTAGACTTGTTTAAATCATTAATTGTTATCCCATCAATTGGGGCTTTTTCCGCAACATTTTTTTCTTCTTCAAATGTTTTACTTTTTTTTGCTACAAATGAAGAATTATCAACTATTAAAGTTATTTCTACATATGGGTCATTTTCATCAAGCTCTAGGTCTTCAGATATACGTTTAGAAATAACTGAGTTAAAAAATAAAGGAAAATTAGCCCTATTACTTTTTACTTTAGCTATTAAAGTTTTATTATTTTTAAGATTTTCTATTTTTACACTAGAGTTGCTTTTTAAATATTTATGATAGATTAAGAAAGATCTATTATCAATTTTTTTTGAAACTACTTTATTTTTATAAAGATTTTCATCAAAAATTAATGCAAAACCTTTGTTTGAGTATCTAATTTTATTATTTTTACGAGTTTCAAAATTATTGTTTGCACAATTAGTAACAAATAAAAATAAGGTAAAAATAATTATTTTCTTATAATTCACTATCAAATTTATCCTTTAAAGTACATACAGCTAAACCAAATCTTAATGATCTATTCCACTGTAAAATTTTTTCATAATTATTAAAAACTACAAAAGCGGGATTTAAAGTTTCTGCGTCAGGTATGATATCTTTATCTGGCGTTACAATGGCAACCATTAAATTCTCATCAACAGGATCTAAGAATGAACTTTTTTTGATATATTTCTTAAAAAATTTGAGTTTTCTTTTATGTAGAAGCTTTTTAGCTGAAACATTTAAATATTTTTTTGGAATATCTTTCTCTAATTCTATTTTGAAAAAACAAGGTAAATTCTTTTTCCACCCGATATTATTTAGATAATTTGCCGCTGAAGCATACGCATCTTCAGGATTTTTTAAATCTATATAATTGTCATTATTAAAATCAATAGCATGATTTTTTATCGTTGAAGGCATAAATTGAAAAAAGCCAAAAGCTCCTGCCCATGAGCCATATAAAGTTTTATAATCAATTTGATTTGTGTCTATCAATTTTAATAATATCAATAGTTCTTTTGTAAAAAATTCAGATCTTCTTTTATCAAAACTTAGTGTTGCTAAAGAAGATAGAATGTCCATCTTACCTACATATGTTCCAAAATTTGTTTCTATGCCCATTAATGCTAAAAGAAGTTCTTTTTCAACATCGTATTTTTTATCAACAATATTAATTAGTTTTTTATTATTTGAATAAAATTGCAATCCTTTTTTGACCTTTTTTTTTGAAGTCCTTTTTGAAATATAGGTCTTGGTATCCTCATAAAATTCTGGCTGAAATCTATCGTATTCAATGACTTTGGGTAAAAATTTTGTATTATTCAAAACTAAGTCAACTGTTTTTTCAGAAATTTTATTTGCAAGTGCTCTATCCTTAAATTCTTTTTTCCAATTATTAAAATCTAATGTCTCACTATAGACAGCATTAGAAAAATTAAATAATATTATTAAAAAAAAAAAATTAATTTTTTTCATATAGATCATTAAGATATATAATTACAGCAATCCAAATAATAATAAAACTCACAAATTTTACTAATGAAAAATCTTCATTATAATAAAAATAACCTAAAATGAACTGTAATGTGGGTGTAATATAAAAAATCATACCTGTTGGTCCTAATCCAATTAATTCTACACCTCTTACATATAGAAATAATGGAATCACTGTCATTGGGCCAGCCAAAATTAGAAATAAACTTAATCCCGGATTCGAAAAGCTGAAATCATTAAATCCATTTATTGCTATTATATAAAACGCTATCAAAGCGAATGGAAATATATATAAACTTTCAATGAGCAAACCAATGTCTGTATCAATTGAAATCTTTTTTCTAACTAGATTGTAAAAGGCCCAGCTAAATGCAACTATTAATCCTACCCATGGTAAACTTTTAAAATTAAATAAAATTAATATAAAAATCGAAATTATAACTAATATTATTGAAAAGATTCTTTTACCATTTAGTTTTTCTTTAAAAAAAATATATCCTAATAAAACGCTTATGATTGGCATTATAAAATATCCAAAACTAGCATCTATTATACGATCAGAAGCCACTGCGTATATCCATACAGCCCAATTAATAAAAATCAAAAATCCAGAAATAAATAAGGCTAAAAGTTTTTTTTTACTTGAAAAAGTTTTTTTAAAAATATGCCATTTAGAAAAAAAACTAGTAGTTAAAATCAACATTATTGCTGTCCATAAACATCTGTGTACAACTAACTCAATATGACCAATGAATGACACGTATTCAAAATAAAATACACCTATAAAACCCCACCAAAAGGATCCCGATGAAGTTAATAACAAACCTTTATTAAATTCTTTTTTCATAGATTCTAAAAAATTAAATAACTACAATGATTAATTAAACTATTTTATTGTTGAATTAAATATTTTTAATTATAAAAGCTTTTTAACGGAGAGATGGCTGAGCGGTTGAAAGCACCGGTCTTGAAAACCGGCAAAGGGGCAACTCTTTCCTGGGTTCGAATCCCAGTCTCTCCGCCATAAAAT
>MDTG01366970.1_pt1 | contig 10817 bp, 9 predicted proteins | sample 811421 | NCBI WGS metagenome assembly MDTG01 (sample SAMN05326645, study PRJNA326480) | marine metagenome | isolation source: seawater | place: Pacific Ocean: South East | collected 2011 | reverse complement strand
TTCTGAGTTCAAGAATATTTTTGACAAATAGGATTTTTACTTCAACCAAAAATTCTCAAATAAAAATAATCGATATTTTTAAATTTATTACGCCCATTAGAAATAATCGTGAAAAAAATCTTTTAAGAGATATTTCTGATTGTAGCAATCCTGAGTTAACAGTAAAAGAAAGTCTGGGGTATGCTAAATTTAATTTTAGTCAAATTTTGACTAAGGATGTTGTGACAGAATGTGAGCGTCAAATAGATTATTTTCAAAAAAATAGTGGCATCAATTCTTCTACAAAAAAATATCTGCAAGATTGGTTTGATCCAAAACTGCTGACCGATGAATCATCTATATTAAAATTAGCTTGCAATGAAAAAATTATTCAATCTGCGTCTGCTTATTTATCCTGCTATCCAATTTTGCATAGCATTTCAATATTTGTATCTCCACCAAATGAAAAAACTCAATTAATGAAAGGAAGTCAACTGTTCCACAGAGATCAGGCTGATGAAAAAATTTACAAACTTTGGGTGTTAATTGATGATATTGATCATGATGATGGGCCATTAACAGTTCTTGACTCAGGAAACAGTCATAAAATAGCTTCATCAATAAATTATCATGAGGGTAGCTATTTAGAGGATGCTATTTTTCAAGATGTTCAAGACAAACTATTCTATGTTAAAGGTGACAAAGGAGATGTCTTTGTAACTGATACATGCTCTTGCTTTCACTTTGGATCAAGGGTTATGAATACATCAAAATCTAGAAAACTTTTGATGATCCAATATACTTCACCTTACTCAATATTTTACTTGCCTTTTTTATCAGGAAATTCCTCTAAAAAAAGTGTTTATGATAAAACTAGCTTAAACGAATTAAATGCGAAGGCAAAAAAAATTGGTAATCCTATATTAATTAAGCTCCTTAGATATGTTTAATTAGGCCAATTTCTTGGATCAATAATCGAGAGATCATTAATTGGTTCAAATGCAATCTTATTACTCATGCAATCATTAGAATATGCCTTAGTAATTTCACTTAAATCCTTTTTCGAAGAAGCTCCAACTACAAAACTATCAATAAAATCTGAGTCTAAAATAAAACTCATACATGCATTTATTGGACTTATTCTATGCTGGTAACAACTCATGTACCATTCTTTAAATACAGACGATTTTTTACCAAACAAATTTTTATAATCAAAAGCTGGATTAACTAGCAGTCCTTGCAAAAAAATGGATCGACCTATAATTTCAGTTCTATTTTCTTTAAGTTGGGTAATTAGAGGATAACTCTCTATTCTTCTATCAAAAATACTATATGGAACCTGAATAACATCTGGTATAAGCTTTTTAACTCCATTAATAAGTTCAACCTCATCATAAATAGAAAATCCAACTTTTTTAATTACGCCAGATAGCTTTAAGCTTTGAATAAATGCAGTACAGTTTTTATCAAACCTTTCATTGAAATCATTCATGTTATGAAATAAAAGTCCCTCCAAGGATTGAGCTTTTAAATTTTTAAGACTGGTTTGTATAGACTTTTCTATCCAACTTTTGTAAGTTAAATGACCAGAATTGAAAGTTGGAATCTTGGTAGTTAATCTAAAATTCGCTGATAAACTCCCTATCAATTTTTCACTTGAGTTGTACATTGGTGATGTATCAATATCCTTGATTTTGTTTTTCAAGGCAAAGCTACATATCTTTTCAATCTCTGCAAAATCTAATTGTTTTGTGTTTGTCACCCCGTATTCTTGTCCAAACTGTGCGGCTCCAAGATAAAACTTCTTTTTTTTTAGCATATTTACCCAAAAAAAGAATTGATTTTATTGATTATAAAGTCCTGATCATTGCTTGAAAGAGATGGGAAGACTGGTATTGAAATGGCATTCTTAAAATAATTTTCTGAATTTGGGAAGTCCCGCCTATTAAAGTTATATTTTTTTTTATAAAAAGGCTGTCTGTAAATTGGTATGTAATGTAGATTCGGAAAGATATGATTCTTATGAAGGTACTTGAATAATTGGTCTCGACTACAGGTATCTGAATCTTGTTTTATTTTTATAACGAATAAATGATTTGATGATTTGTCAACATCTTCATTAGATGGCATATCTAAATATTGCTGGTTAAGTGAACAAATATACTTATAACAGATTTCTTTTCTTTTCATTATAAAGCTGTCAAGTCTCTTTAACTGAGAGTTTCCCAAAGCTGCTTGAAAATCAGTCATCCTATAATTGAATCCCAAAAGTTGCTGTTCGTAGTACCATAGATTCTTGTTTTTTTGCTCGAATTCTAGGGGGTCTTTTGAAATTCCATGAGATCTTAACTTTGACGCTTTTTTAAAGATCTTTTTACAGTTTGTTGTTAACATTCCGCCCTCTCCAGAAGTAATTATTTTTACTGGATGAAAGCTAAAAACAGTTATATCACTAAATTTGCAAGACCCGACTTTTGATGAATCATAATCGGCACCAATTGCATGAGAAGCATCTTCAATAATTTTAAAACCAAACTTAATAGATAATTCATGTAATTTCTTCATATCACATGAGAGACCTGCTAAATGAACTGGGATAATTGCTTTTGGAAGAGCATTGGCAAGCTCTGCCTCTTTAAGTTTTGCCTCCAAACTACTTAAACAAATATTATTTGTTGAAATATTGATATCTATGAAATCTATTTTAGCCCCACAATATAGAACGCAATTTGAAGAGGCAACAAAACTTATTGGTGATGTCCAAACTATATCATCATTCGAAATATCAAGACTCATACAAGCTACATGAAGTGCAGAAGTTGCGCTATTAAAAGCAAGAGAATAATCAGCATCACAATAGCGAGATATAGATTTTTCAAATTTTGGAATTTCTTCACCCTGTGTGATGAAGTCTGATCTTAGAACATCTACAACAGCCTCAATATCCTCGTTAGATATAGATTGTCTTCCGTAAGGAATATTTTTTTTCATATTCGTGATTATATAGTTTGTTAACAGAAAAAATTATAAAGATCCCTTATAAAGTTTCGCTCTCAGTGATTGAGGAAAAAAGGACCACAGAAGTCTTAGAAAGCTAATTGGTATAACTAATGGCAGCAAATGAATCTTTTGTGTAAATGTTTTACTGATCTGCAAATAGATACCCTTCATGGTGTAACTAATATGTGATTTTCTTTCAAATGATTGTTTTGAATGCAATCTCTTAGCTGCAACATAAGTATCAATATAGCAAAATTTACTTCCAATTTTTTCTAGTTTAAGCCATAAATCCCAGTCAAATTGTGCTGTCCTTGATTCTGTATAGTTATTTACAAGATTTAATTGTTTTACTGGCACTAAGGTTCCTACATGGGGTATTGAGTTCTTGAAATAGAGATTAAAGCTCCTTATCAAACGCATTGAGTGGTCATTATCAATCGCTAAATTAAATTCTGGAATCCTACTTGCCTTAAAATGAATAACATTACCAAAAATAACCTTATCTGCTAATGTAGCGTCATTGGTAATCGTTTCTAAAACGAAATCAATCCACTTATGATTTAAAAGATCATCAGAGTCCAAGATACAAATAAATTTGCCTTTTGCATTATTAATTGCAAGATTTAAAGCATAACCCCTTCCAATTTTCATTTTTCCTAAAAGGATTTGATTATCAGACTTATTCTCTTGAATAATATTTAGAGAATTATCATTCGAGCCGTCATTGACTAAAAGATGTTCAACAAGGTTTTGTTTTTTTATTTTTTGAAAAGACTGGAGGCTGTCTAAAATGAAATCCTCAGAGTTATGAAATGTGGTTATAACGGATATTATCATTATTATTTAAAGCTATCATAAATTATTTCTATCATTCTTCTCGCGCTGTCTTGATGAGTAACATTTGAAAGATATTCCTCATCAGGAGCCATAACTCCTTCAAAGGTTATTTCTTCAAGCGCCTTAAAAAAGTAAAGTACATTTTGCAAATTAAAGGTAAAACCTTCTGATATAGATTCGAATGCTAATCTAAGATCATTAAAAGTTTTAATTTTATAAACCCCTGGGGCATGCTCATAAATCCTATTACCAAACATTAATAATGGTTTGCCCTTTAGAATAGCTTCAAGTCCAGCAGATCCCGTTATTGTTGCTACTGCATATGAATTATTAATTAATTCATAAGTATCGGAGTGCAAATTAATCAATTTAACATTCTTTAACTTTTTTAAATTTTTATAAAAAGCTTTATTTTTAAAAATATTTCCAATTCTGGGATGATCCTTAACATATATTTTTAAATTGGGCATTGCTTTCGACAACATCTCAACGACAAGCAACTGATTAACATATTGTCCTCCAAGAGGGCATGTACTCAACTCTGGCTGATAATGGAGAGGATAATAAATGTATTTCTCGTTAAAGTCAGGATCCTCTGAGATTGTAATATACATATTATTCACAGAGCGAGGAGATTCAAGATAAGGGTCTCTAAAAATAGTACTTTTAATATAATTTTCTAATTTTTTTGAAAATGTTTGCTGGCTTCCAGGATGCAAACTAGAGAATAAATTATTTAATTTATTAATAATGTTCGATAAGAAGTTTGTTGAAAAGCCTTTTTCTGACCCTGTGTATGGCTTAATTATTTTATCATCTGTGTTTATTAGTTCTTTGATATAAAAATTAAAAGGATCTGAAATATCATCAATTTTAATATCTCTATGAGTTGTCTTCAGTAGCTCTATATCCATCTTAAGCTTTGGATGATGGCTTTCAATTTCGTCAAGAAGATACATTATTGTAAATCCTGGTCTGTGTGGAAGATGATAAAACATATATGTTTTAATATTTAATAACTTGCAAAGAGAATAGAGAACAAAGTCATATCCCTCGTGCGGGATATTCAAAAAAATAACAAAATCGATATTATTGTTGTTAAGAATGTGACTCCAATATCTTACATGGGTTAAGAAATCATCTTTCCTTTTTTGATATCCTCCGTAAAGATTTATCCTATCAGTCATTTTGAGATAGTTAATCTCACAATTTTCAAGTTTATCTAGTGTACTGCTATCCAGTGAGTCCAGTTCTGAAAACTCAATATCATAATTACACTCAAATAGCTCAGAAGCAATTAATGCATGTTGAGCTTCTACTGAAATATGACGATTTGAGTTTGATATATATGTAAAGGGGTTTCCAAACCTATATTTAGCTTGCAAAATTAATTCTTCAGAGCCATTAATGATGTATCTATACTGCATCATCTTTTTTGTTTTCAAATTCTTCTATGCTGGTATAAGTATTTATGCTTTTATTTTTTACTTCAAGAATAATGTTGCACTCTGCCAGAGTAGAAATCCTATGAGCAATTATGAAAATTGTTATGTTTTTTGAGTAAGCATAAATTGATTGCATGATTTCATTTTCAGTTTTTGAATCTAGTGCATTTGTTGCTTCATCAAAAAATAAAACCTTACTATCCTTATAGAGTGCTCTAGCAATTCCGATCCTTTGTCTTTGACCACCGGATAATTTAGAGCCACGTTCTCCAATCTCAGTATCATATCCTCTACTTAATGAAGAAATTGTTTCGTGTATCTTAGAGGCCTTCGCACACTCAATTACCTTCTCGAGATCAATGTCATTCTTTTCAAGACCAAAAGCAATATTTTCATAAACAGAGCCATCCAGTAAATATATATTTTGAGGAACATGTGAGATTTTTGACTGCCAGGAGATAATATTTGAATTATTAAGATCTTTTTCATCAATCAAAATACTCCCATTAGTTGGGCTAAGTAGTCCCATTATTAGATCAATTAATGTTGACTTCCCTCCTCCAGTTTCTCCAACTATTCCTACCTTAGATTGTTTGGGTATATCTAGAGTTATATTGTTTAAAATTTTCTCAGATGATCCCTGGTATGAAAAGGAAAGATTGTCTATTTTTATTGATTTTTGAAAATTAATAATTTGATTAGAATCAGACAAGTTCCTTTGCTCTGATTGTCCAAGCATCTCAATTACATCGCTTGCAACAAATCTATGTGCATTGATATAAGACCATCCAGAGTAAGCTCCTTGCATAAAAGGCAATAGTCTTACAGCACCAAGTGCAATTGCTGCTAAAAGTGGGACAAAATTTCCAGATGGATCATCTTTGGCCAAAAAAAAGGTAACAATAGCAAATATTATTACTCCAATCATTTCGACTAACATTCTAGGAGAAAGGGAAATAAACTCTAACTTGCTGGAAGCTATTCTTAATGGATAGTCAGATTTTACAAAATTCGATAAGAATAAATTCTGAGTGTTATCAACAATAATGTCTCTTATGCCACCCAAGCCTTCTTGTAACTTCTTCATTACATTATTCATCTCATTTGCAACAATCTTTCCATTAGTTGAAACAACCCTTTTAATAAAAAAGGTAATAATTAAATATGTAAAAAAAAGAGAGGCAAATATGCTGATGCCAACAAATGGACTCAATACAAATAATCCAGTAACAATTGTAGCAACCATAAATATAGCATGGATAATTGTTAAACATGGCGTCACAACCCTGTTAAGCATAGTGCTAATTTTTGCAAAAATAGTTGAAATAAGATTTGAGGAGTTATTCATCACATGAAATTCATATGACTGATGAAGTGTATTCTTGTAAGCCTTTGCTGCTAGATCAGCTCCAATTAAATGGGTTAGTCTAGTCTGCAACCATACTGAAAAACCTCTTATTAATGCAGAAAAAACTGTAAGAGTTACAAATATAAAGGTAAAAAAAACCAACAAACTATCACTACCTTGTATACCAAAAAATTTTGATATTTCTATTAGGTACTCATTCGATAAAAGTGCGCTTGGATTTGTGATAAGCCCAATAAAAGGAATTACTGCGGCAATACTGAATACTTCACCAAAGGAAGACAAAATCATGACAAATATCAAGACCAATAATTGCTTCCTCCTTCTTCCACTGATGTGTTCAAAAAGTTGAGTGATTATCTCTGAGATAACTGGCTGACTTTCTTTAGAAGACAAGTGTTGTTTATTTAAAATCATTATAGAGCTATCTGGAGCTAAAGCCTCCGTCAACATTTATCACTTGCCCATTAATATAGTTAGATTTATCTGATATTAAGAATTCTAAAACGTTGGATATATCCTCTGGTTCAGCCATTCTTCCCAATGGAATCTTTTCTTCAAGCTTACTCTTGAATTCTTTTGTATGATTATTAAAAACTCCTCCGGGTGCAATCGCATTCACAGTTATATTATTTTTAGCCAGAAAAGAGGACATCCATAACGTGAGTCCAATCAAGCCAGCTTTTGATGCTGAATATGCCGCAAAACTTTTAATTTTAGAATTTTCATAGAGTTTAGGATCTGGTGCATTTAGAGCATATATAGATGAAACATTAATGATTTTTCCAACTCCAGGACGATCACATTCTTTAAAATATTTTGTAAATATTTTTGATATTGCAAAAGGTGCAGTAAGGTTTACAGCTAGGGTATGATTCCATGATTTTAGCGTTGTATTTTCAAAAGAGGATGGAGGCTCACCGTATTTTTCAAGCAATTCAGAGGTTATGCTAGCATTATTTACAACTGCATCAATTTGCCCAAATATATCAATAGTTTCTTTAAAAAAACTTTCTAAATCATCTTCTATAGTGATATCACATTTTGAAATATAAAAATTTTTACCCTTAAAGAGCTTTTTGGTTTCAGAAACTCTTTTAGCATCTAGCTCGCAAGCCGAAATATTGTAACCCTTATCTATAAGCACTTTTATAAAAGAAATCCCGAGCCTTCCTCCAGCACCTGTAATAATTACTGTTTTCATTTTCTATTAAAAAGCATATTTATAATTTGCCAATCAGTATCTGAATCAATATCAAATGATCTTTCATATGGAATTTCATAGCCGGTCATTCTTGCATCATATAATCTCTCTCCATTCAATAAGAAATCTTTAGAAATTACATATATTGACGAGACATGCTCATATACATCTGGTGCGCTTTGCCTAGCAAATACATGACCATCTCCTTTAGAAATCTTAAGAAAACCATCTGCAGATTCCTCAAGAAGATTAAAGTAGGGATTTTTTCTTGCCTGAGTTATAGCTAAAGAAATTTCGCTTTGAGTGGCGATAAATTTTTCTAAAACTCCACTTATATCCTCTTCGGTTCTAAGTGGTGATGTACAGTCAAGATCAAGCATTGCATCAAAATCATAGCCCAAATCAAGATATCTTCTAGCACTGTCTTTCCAAACATCAAGTTTAGCAATATTATCACCAGATAAATCTTTAGATCTTATACCTATATCTAAAGCACCTAAATCAACTGATGTTTTGTAAGCATCAGCATTATCTGTTGAAACAATAACACCAGAGATATATTCCAAGCGAAGCAGCTGCTCAAGCGTCCAAAGAAAAAGAGGCTTGCCATTAAGTAATTTTATATTTTTCCCTTTTAAACCTTTTGATCCTGATCTAAATCCTAAATGGCCAATTACTTTCATAATGCTATTCTATTATATGCTTCATTAATAACTTTTGATGATAGTGTACATTTGTAAACCTGATTAACAGGTTCAATATTGGTTTGCCCCTTATTAAATTTTATAAAATTAAATAAAGATTGCTTTAGAGACTCATTTCTATCAAAAATAAACTCTTCGTTAATAATTTCTTTGTAAATCTCTCCGGTAAGTTTCCCACTAACAAGATTTAAATTTAAATATAAGTCTTTCGCAGAAATTGAAATAAATCTATTTAAGATAGGTGAGATAATATTAACACTAATACATCCGTGAATATTTCTATCACTTTTTAATAAAATTTTAGAGGAGCCATCCACTCTACCAAGCCATGGGTCAGAAATAGAGGATACGTATTCAACTTCTAATTCACCAAAAATAAAGGTGGCATAATCGAGTTCATGTGATAGTTCTGATAAAGCTCCTCCTCCTCTTGAATCATCTAAAGAATATAGCTCTTCAATTGGCCTGTTTTGTCTCCATGTTGTTACATCACTACATACATTAATTTCGAATGACAGATCTTTGCATTTATGTTTTTTTATAATGTCTTTTAACGCCTGTAATCCAGGGTGATACCTTAAGTTAAAACCAATACAACTTTTTTTTAAGGTTTTTTTAAATTTCAGGTCCTCATATATTTCAAGGCTTTGCTTTTTCAGCAGAAAGGGCTTTTCACAATAAAATGGTATTTCCTTTTTACATAACAAATAGACAATCTCATCATGCAGATAAGTAGAGGTGCAAATTACGCACAAATCGTCTTTTGGGATAAGTTCATTGCTGGTTAGAAAGCTAATAGTCTCTCTTTCTCGAATAGAGACAACCTCATAGTTCAATTCATTTAAATTTTTTTGATGTTGTTTGGCTATAGAGCCGCTTCCAAAAACAATTAAACGCATTAAAAATCCTATTTGTTTAAATAGTCAATTTGAGCTTTTTTAAAGTCATCAATTTGGCCGATATCAAGCCAATAGTTATTCAATTTAAATGTAGAAACGTTCTTTTTTTTTGAAATTAGAGATTTAATTAAATCAGGCATATCTAGGTATTCGTTAGGCAGCTTAGGCAATAAATCAAAATTTACCATATATATGCCTGCTAATATATCAAACTTGAGATTTGGTTTTTCTGAGATACTAACAATCTTATTATTACTTTTGCTTTCAACAATTCCAAAAGGGATATCATGGAGATATTCTCTTACACATGCTGTAAGACAATTATTTTCATGCTCATGACTTAAAAGAAGTTTTTGAAAATCAACTTCGGTGATGACATCAGAATTAATAATGATATTGTTTCCACTAATTCCTTTTTTTTGCAGCTTATGGATGCAGCCTGCAGTTCCAAGTGGTTCTTTTTCATGAAGATAGTCAATATTGATTCCATATTCTTTGCCATCTTTAAAGTAATCAACGATCATTTCAGAGAGATAGTGAGTAGTAATGATAAAGTTTTTAATGCCGTGCCTACGCAAGTTTTCTATTATTATCTCAAGCATTGGCTTATTACCTATTTTTAATAATGGTTTTGGTGTGCTTTCCGTGAGGTGACCTAAGCGAGAACCAAATCCTCCCGCCATAATTATTGCCTTTGAATCCATCTCGCCATAGAGATTCAAGCCTTCTGATATATGAATACCACTAATAATTTTTTCTTCATCTAGAATTGGAATGGCTAAAAGATTTCTTTCATTTAATGTTTTTTGAATAAGTAATGGACTAGTATCCTGATCAAAAGAGATGAAGTCTCTTTGCATAATTTTAGATAATTTTTCTTTAAACTCTATACCCTTAAGTGTTGCACGCCTAATATCTCCATCAGTAAGCGTTCCTAAAAGCTGATTATGAGAATTTACTACAAATAAAAGCTTAAGCTTTAAGTTATTTAATGCATTAATTGCTTCCTCTATAGAGAGGTTTTCATTTATGAGGTTTTCGTCAATACTTATTAACATTTATTTGTACCATCCTCCCCTAGAGAAACCTTTATTAGTCATTTCTTTTCTTAGTACAACATCCTTATCAAGGGTTACATTTGCTAAATATTCAGCTATTTTGATTCCTGCATCCCCGATACCATATGGATTTGAAGTATTTCTTGCAACACCTCTAAAACCTTCATCAAACAAGCATTTCCTAACTGCATTTTTGATCTCATTTTTATTGTATGAGGTATCTAAAACATTTTCGCCTCTCAAACGGTTTAATTGCCTAGAACCAATATTTACTGTTGGACACTTAAATACAGGAGTCTCTTTAATGCCAGAGGAAGAATTCCCA
>MDTG01341909.1_pt1 | contig 10817 bp, 8 predicted proteins | sample 811421 | NCBI WGS metagenome assembly MDTG01 (sample SAMN05326645, study PRJNA326480) | marine metagenome | isolation source: seawater | place: Pacific Ocean: South East | collected 2011 | reverse complement strand
AGGATGAGATGACCTCCTCTAAGACTTCATCAGAATCATCATCATAAGTAAAACGCACTTTATTCCATTCTTCTCTTTCTACTTTATGAGTTTTATTATTAATTTTAATCTTTATATATTTTTTCTTTTTATCCAAACACTCAGATACTGTACCAAGAGTTCCATTAACCCATCTACCTTCAGGATCATTTTTTATAAACATAACGTTAGCACCAACTTTAATTTTTAGCTCCCTAGGTGCAGGTAAGTCGTTTTCATTCAGATCTCCGGATTCTTTTGATTTTATAATCTCTTCCTCGCCTTCTATGTAGCCTAATTTATATTCATTTAATTCTTCTGCTCTTTTTTTTCTAGAAGTTAGTGTCATGAAAAAATCTGACTCTAATGTTGGGTCAAAACACTGAGAATTAATTTGATCTATAGTAGATTCAAGATTTTTTCCAATACGTATATTGTTTAATAGCTCACAAAATTTTTGGTCTTCTTCTTGTCTAAAAGATTCAGTTAATTCAAAAAAATGGATTTCATCCATCTCTTTAAAGGCATGAGAATCAAAGAAATAAACAGAATCATATTTCTCATAAATTATTTTCTCTTCACTCTCTTTAATAATAGGAGGAAGTTGGAAAAGATCACCACAAGCCAAAACATGAATACCTCCAAACGGTTTTTCGGAATTTCTGTGTATTTGAAGAGATTGAGAAATTGCGTCTAGCATTGGAGCTCTTACCATTGATACTTCATCAATTATTAATAATTCTAGATTTCTAAGTAATTTTCCAAATCTAGGATCTTTAGATTTTGTGATGACAGGAATAGTGTCAAATCCAATCCTGAAAGCAGAGTTAATTGTTGTTCCGCCAATATTCAGGGCAGCTATACCTGTTGGAGCAACGACCATCTTTTTTAGGGATAGTTGATTTTTTACTCTTTCAAGAAGAGTTGTTTTTCCGGTTCCTGCTGCGCCAGTAAGAAAAATGAATTGTTGATCGACATCCTCAGAAAGAAGGTCGATTATTTCATCATGAACTTTTTCAAAAGACATATGGGTTTTTAAGAATCAAGTTTATCCATATTGTCTATAGCACGTTGCATTTGCCTTTCTCGAGTTGAATACTCATTTATAGATTTCTGCAGGGAGTCTACTTTTTTCATTATATCCTCGGTAGAACCGCTAAATTTCTCAAATTCTTTTTTTAATTTTCCAAATTCATTCATTATCTCTCCAGCTCTTTCATTAAGAGCCAGGGTTCTAAATCCCATGTGAACACTAATTAGATAAGCTGCTAAGGAATTAGGGCCCATGATCAAAACACGATAGTCACGAAAAATGGATTCTCTTATGTTGTCTAAAGAGTCTATTATTTGCATTAGACTTTCACTTGGTATGTACATGACTCCCAAGTCAACAGTTATACCCGATTGAATATACTTTTCTTTAATATCAGAGGCATCCTTGAGAACATGTCTTTTTATGTCATCTTTTGATTTCTTTACAAGCTTTTCGTCTCCAAGTTCGCTCGCATTGAGGTAATTATCAAAAAGTGCAGAGGGAAATTTTGCATCAATAGGCAAAACTAGGCCTTCAGGAAGTCTTACTATGAATTCAACCCTTTTACCACTTCCAGGTATAACTTCTGCATTTGTTTCAAATTGATTTGGGTGGAAGATATCCTTAATAATTGATTCTAAAGACCATTCTCCGAACTTACCGGCAAGAGTGCCACCTGATAAGTATCGATTTAATTTAGAGAGCGGTTCATTGAAGGATTGAATATCTTTAGATAATTCTCCTATGGTAGTTCTTTGAATTTCAATCGAATTATCAATTCCTTTAAGAAAGTCTTCTGACTCGTTATCGCTTTTATCGCCCCTAAGTGTATTAAAGAGAATAAGACCTATTATTAAGATTAATAAGACAACTATTAAGATATCCATTTATACAGACTAAGAGTTAGTGTTTAAAAAATCAATTAGACAGCTAGTTGATCATAAGCTTTTCTGTATCTTTTAAGAGACGTCCAAAAGCATACCGCGGCTATAGGTAAAACAAGAACTCCGGTCAAAGAGACTGCCAATCCTAGTTTAGATTCATCTTGCAGAATAAAATCAGTAAAGAATGCTGTGATTTGAGGCCCAAGACTTAATCCAAATGCCATCATCAAGAAAGCATGTACTGCTGCCATTTGACCCTTTACTTCATTACTTGAAACACCACTTACAGCCAATAGACCTATAGGTGCAAAAGAACTTATAAAGAATAAATAGATTCCTATCAACATCCAAGCAGCTACTACATTTTCTACTAAAGGAGCTAAGCATATTGCTGGCATAGCAAAAATACAGGCGAACATGGCAGTCCTTATAGGTGCATCAGTTCGACCCTTTGATCTTAAATAATCAACTACTGCACCAGAACTTATTGTGCCAAGTATTGAAGAAATAATGGTTATTATTCCCAAACTGAACCCAACCTCAGTGAGGCTCAAACCATGAGTTCTAACCATCATGGATGGAGCCCAAAAGGTAAATGAATAAAAAATCAAGGCCATAAATATTAATCCAGAAAACATTGGAATAAGAGTAGATCTATTTTTAATTAGATGTGAAAAAATATTTATAGATCTAGAGTCTTTTTCTGGTGTTTGAACAAGACCTAGTCTCCTCGGTTCATGCAACATAAAAGCAGCAATAGATATCAATATTCCTGGTACGCCTACAACCAAAAAAGTTGCCTGCCATGGTTTGAAATAACCGATACCAGGAATTGTTATACCACCAATATCTGTAAGATAATCAATAAGATAACCTCCTCCTATTAAAGTAACACCTATACCTATATAAACTCCAGCAGTAATTATTCCCATAGGCTTACCTTGCTTATTTTGTGGAAAATAATCACTCACTAAAGATACGCTAACGGGCGCCATCACTGCCTCACCCACAGCAACTCCAATTCTAGCTCCAAATAACCTTCCAAAGCTGTTAGCTAGACCTGCAAGGGTTGTCATTAAAGACCAAACAAAAATACCAGTGCCTAGTACATTTACCCTTTTGTATCTATCTACAGCATAGCCAATTGGCAGCGCCATGATTGCGTAAAAAATAGAAAAGGCAGCTCCCCCCAATAAGGCTATCTGGGAATCATTGAGATTAAAATCTTGTTTGATAGGCTCAACAAGCATTGCGGGTATTTGTCTATCAATGAAAGCAAAGACTTGTGCCAAGGTCATAACAATAACGGCCATGTAACCTGCCCTTCTAGGTGGATAGTTCGATATAGAAGAATTGGTCATATTTCAACCCTACCAGTTTCGTAACCTAATTCATGAAGATTATCTTCATGAATAGATTTGTTTATTTTGTATTTTGAAATAAAGAATAAAGAGATTGGTGCAATAACGAATAGCAAAGCGGTTGAGAAAATTGCAAGAGAGGTTACAGCTTCTCTTTTATCTTCTAAAGAACCATCTTCTCCAAATCCTACTAAAGATAAAAGTGTTCCTGATAACAGTATTCCAACTCCCCCTAATATTTTCCCTGATAAACCATTTACTGAAATAATTAATCCTTCGGATCTAGAGTATGTGTTTTTTTGATGATCTTCCACTACATCGGAAAACATAGAACTAAAAACAATTCCATTTATTACTCTCACACCAGCCATAAAGGATGAATGCAGAGCTACTAAAATAAAAAGTAGACTGTAGATACCTAGTCCTACTTCTGGAAGGATTTCAGTTTCAAATTTAATATCTAGGATTCTCAGAATGGTTAGCGAAGGTCCAATTGAAATTAAAATACAGGTCAACAATAAAACTGTTTTTTTCTTATCTCGATTTTCCAAAAGTTTATTGGCACTTAATGCCGCGATCATTGCTCCAGGTATGGATAAAGCTAAAATAAGAGTAAATTCATTTGGCAGCCATAACCAAAAAAAGTTAATCATATAAATACTAAAAACACTTGATAAGGAACCGACTATTCCAAACAATGAAGTACCAATGATTAGATTTCGCCAAGAGTCATTTTTCCATAACATGGTAAGACCTTTTAAAACTCCTATATCTTGAGTTTTATCTTCTATGGATGTCTTCTCAAAAAGCGATTCAATATTTCTAAGTTTAAAAACGGAAAAAATGCTTGTTGCTAAAAAAAGGCCTATCACTATTAAAGACACAGCTTCGTAACCAGTTTCTCGATTCCAGTTGTTTCCAAAAATAATAGCTATAGCACTATAAAATATGACGGTTCCTAGAATTCCAAAGTTATTATCTCTGGCATGAAGTAAATTTCTTTGTTCATATCCTTTTATCATCTCCACTCCTAGAGAGGCCCTAGGAATAAAGAACATAGTGCTACTAATCCTTGTGATAATAATAAATAGTAAAAGTTGTAGAAATAAACCGAACTGAGTGTCCCCAATTCGCACATTAAAAAGTAAAAATATTCCCAGCGCAAAACCAAAAAGACCCATAAACATGAAGGGTATCCTTCTACCAAAACGTGATTTTGTCCGATCAGATAAGCCTCCAATCATTGGGTCTGAGAAAGCATCTACAAATAAAGATAAAGCTATACCCAGACCGCATAAAAAAGGATTTAAACCCAAAACCTGATTATAAAAATAAAGCAGGAACATGGACATGAAAGCTTCGGAAGCACCACCCCCAATACTCCCTATTGCCCAGGAATTTAAATATTTTTTTTGAAGGTCTTGCACTATTAAATAACTCTTAACTTACACTATCGAAATTAGAGTTAGAAGTAATGGAGCGAGATACGAGAATTGAACTCGTCTCTCAACCTTGGCAAGGTTGCGTAATACCACTATACCAATCTCGCTAAAATGGCCGACCTAAGAAATCAGCAGCAGCAAGTATACACCAAAGATTTTTTAAAACTCTAGGTTCTTGCATCATTGTGAATTACTCAGGTTTATAAACTTCTTTAATACCCAATCTGGCTTTGACTTCAGCGGCTTTTTTATTCCCTTCCCAAACTTCTAAGATTAACCTGTCCAAGGTGTCTTCTGTTTTTTTATAGTCTTGTCTTACGGCGAGTCCCAATCCTCCAATCAAGAAAGTTAAAAATCCAAGCCCATAAACAAATTCGTTTTCAGTATTATTAATCAAGACTAGACCAAAGATCGATAAGAAAATTACAAATAGGACCGGAACCAATAAAATCATTCTATTGTTACTCTGGAGAAGATGTACTTCATGATATTTATCATTAGCAGACTTGAGATCAATTATTGCCTCAATGTCTTCACGAACTTGATCGGATGAATATCCACCTACATTATTCATGTGTTCAAGGACATTTCTAATAACCTCTTTGTAATCAGATTTATCTGAAGAATTTTCTAGAGGAGAGATTCCTTTCTCTTTAAGTTTTTTGAGTAGAGCGGATCTCTCAATTTTTTGCATTTCATTCATATCAATATCTTCAAATTTTAACTTTTATGCATATAAATTTCTAAGTATATTCTTCTGAACTTTACCCATGGCATTTCGGGGAAGATCGTCAACAAAAATGACCTTTTTTGGAACTTTAAACCCAGCTATATCTTTCTTTAATCTAAAAATTATATCGTCTTCGCTTAAATAAAAATTCGTATTCAGAACAACAATTGCTGTAACACTCTCTCCTAAATCTTTATCTACCAGTCCTATGACTGCAGACTCTTCTACTTCTTCATAACCATCTATCAATGATTCAACTTCCTTGGGATAAACATTGAGACCGCCCGAAATTATCATATCTTTTGTTCTACCAACTATTGAGAGATATCCGTCTTTATCAATAAATCCTTTGTCTCCAGTATTGAAATAATTATCTGATGTGAAATCTTCTTTTGTTTTTTTGGGAAGATTCCAATAACTATTGAACACATTAGGACCTCTAACTTGAATATGGCCTATTTCACCAATTTCGAGGGCATTGAATGAATCATCTACTATCCTTAAGTTGATATCCTTTAGGGGCATACCAACAGTCTCTGGCTTACGCCTTCCATCAACAGGGTTTGAGCAAATAATGTTGGTTTCAGTCATCCCGTATCTTTCAAGAATGTGATGATTTGTTTTTTTATAAAATTGAATAAACGTATCTTCTAATAAAGGAGCAGAACCGGATATAAAAAGTCTCATGTTACTGACGCAACTTTTATCTAAGTCCTTAGATGCAACTAATCTCGTGTAGTAAGTTGGTACACCCATCATTACTGTGCATCTAGGCAATAGTTCTATTGCCTGATCTGCATCAAAAGATTCGGTCCATATTATTTTTGAACCTGATAAAAAGACACATCCTAGAGCCACAAACAATCCGTGTACATGATAAATGGGTAAGCTGTGTAATAAGATATCATCATTGTGAAAGCCCCATGCATCTTTCAATGCTTTTGCATTAGATCCTATGTTCCCGTGAGTCAACATGATGCCTTTAGGCTGACCCGTTGTTCCAGAGGAATATAGCAAGGCAGCAGTATGATCAGGAGAGCAGTCAACAATTTCATGATCACCCTCCTTCTTTATAGATTGAATGGTTTTGTGGTCAGCAGGATTTAGAGTGAAGATATGTGATATGGATTCCTCTAAATTTAAGAAACTTATATTTTCATAAATTTCTTTTTCGCAGATAAAGACAGAAGGCTTGGCATCATTTAATAAAAAAGATAATTCATTTTCCTTGTAGGCTGTATTGATGGGATGGAAAATAAGATTAGCCCTTAAACAAGCCAAATAAATGAAAACAACCTCATGGCTTTTATTGAGTTGAACAGAAACTCTATCACCTGGTTGTAGGCCCAATTCAGATAAGCCATTTGCATATTTAGTCGATTCTTCCTCTAATTCACCATAGCTGATTTTTGAGCCATCAGTATTTTCAATAAAGGTACTATCAAGGTCTTTGGGAAACCCCTCTTTATAAGTTAAGTAGAGATTTCCCACGAAATTATCTAACGAGCAGTTTGTCCGTCATCAATTTTAATGCAGGTACCTGTGACGCATTCTGATGAAGGAGAAACTAAAAATAAAAGAGTCGAATCCATTTGCTCTGGCACACATATTCTCTTTCTAGGTAACCCCTTGCTAACGTCCCCTATCCTTTCCAACATAGCGTCGGCCATCTCAGAATGGAATATTCCGGGTGCTATAGCATTAACATTAATATTATTTCTTGCCCATTCGACCGCCAGAGACTCTGTCATTCTTACAATAGCCGATTTTGTTGTAGAATACAGGACGGAAGCTGAGGTAGGATTTATATGAAATGCTGCCATTGAAGCAATGTTTACCATTCGACCAGGTTGTTCAGCTTTTATAAGCCTTCTTGCAACTTCATTAGAGAGAAGATATGGACCAACCAAGTTTGTATCAACAACACCATCAATTAAAGCATCATCCTGTTTGATAGCCCACTGGGCATCAACCATACCTGCATTATTAATTAATGTATTGATTAAACCCATTTGATTCTCGATAACGTCTACCGCATTTCTTATACTATCTCTGTCCTGCACATCCAAGGGCACTACAGCACACTCGCCTCCGTCATCTCTAATTTCTTTCTCAAGAGCCTCTAGTTTTTCAACTCTTCTTGCTGCCAATGCAACTTTAGCACCACACTTAGCTAGTACTTTTGAAAATCTATATCCAAGACCAGAAGAAGCTCCTGTTACCAATGCTACTTGATCAGATAGGTCTACAGAAAAATTAGGTGTATTAAAATTGTTCATTTTTTCTCCAATTTTGTTTTATCGGTCTGTCAATTTATATCGAGTAGATTGATAAATCCATACTCTAATTTTTTTTAAACTCATGATGTATAATTGTCGAAGAGGTAAAATATGAGTAGCGAAAGGAATCAAAAACCTTCAAGGGAAGAAGCCGAAGCAGCCGTTAGGACCCTTATTGCATGGGCTGGAGACGATCCGTCTAGAGAAGGCCTCTTAGAAACCCCAAAGAGAGTAGTTAAATCTTATGAAGAATTTTATGAGGGATACGACAAAGATCCTAAAGAGATTTTATCAAAAGTCTTTGAAGAGATTGAAGGATATGATGAAATTGTTTTAGTAAAAGACATTCCTCTGCAGTCACACTGTGAACATCATATGGTCCCCATTATAGGCAAAGCACATGTTGCTTACTTGCCTGATCAAAGAGTCGTGGGATTAAGTAAGTTGGCAAGAGTAGTAGATATGTTTGGTAGACGACTCCAAACTCAGGAAACTATGACAGCGCAAATTGCAGATACTATTAATGATGTCCTTCAACCCAAAGGGGTGGCAGTTGTAATCGATGCGGAACATCAATGTATGAGCAGTAGAGGTGTTAATAAACATGGCTCTAGTACAATAACAAGTAGAATGATTGGTGTATTCAGAGAAAATCAAAAATCTCGTATGGAATTCTTGAACTTAATCTCTAATAAACTATAGATAGTTTTTTATCTTCATATTTCAATGAATTTCTTTTAAATTTGAATTAATATTTTTGCAGGGGGTAAGTTATGGCGGTTGAAATAGAAAGTTTTGATTTTGATCCAGATTATTTAAGAAAAAAGTACAGAGAAGAAAGAGATAAGCGTCTCAGGCAAGATGGTAACGATCAATACCAAGAAGTAAAAGGTGAATTCTCATACTTTGTCGAAGATCCCTACATTGAAGAAGAGATTGAAAGAGAAGCTTTCAAGGAAGATGTTGAAGTTGTCATAATTGGTGGTGGTTTTGGTGGCATGCTTGCTGGGGCAAGATTAAGAGAAGCAGGTATAGATGACTTCAAAATAATAGAAAAAGGTGGGGATTTTGGAGGAACTTGGTACTGGAATAGGTATCCAGGAGCGTCTTGTGATATCGAATCTTATATCTATTTCCCTCTACTAGAAGAAACTGGTTTTGTACCTAAACAAAAATACACCAACGCACCCGAAACCTTGGAGTATTGCAGAGTTATATGTGAAAAGTTCAAACTCTATGACAATGCGTGCATGCAGACTGAAGTAACCTCCACGGACTGGGATGAGGAGTCCCTAAGATGGACTGTCAAAACAAATAAGGGTGATGAATTCAGGGCTAGGTATGTCGTTCATTCTAATGGACCTCTTAATAGACCAAAGTTACCTGCAATTAGAGGTATAAATGACTACGAGGGACATACTTTTCATACTAGCCGTTGGGATTATGCTTATACCGGAGGTTCTTCGCACGGTGATCTATCAAATCTTAAGGATAAGAAGGTAGCCATTATTGGAACAGGTGCAACTGCAGTTCAGTGTGTTCCCCATTTAGGAGCTTCTGCAGAAAAGCTTTATGTCTTCCAAAGAACGCCCTCTTCAATAGACGTAAGAAATAATCAGGCTACAGATCCTAACTGGATATCCACTCAACCCAAAGGTTGGCATGATGAAAGAAGGAAAAATTTTGAAACACTCTTGACTGGCGGCATGGTCAAAGAAGATTTGGTATCTGATGGGTGGACAGAAGCATTTAGATTACTCTTTGGTAATTTAAGAAATAAAGCACCTTCTAAGCTTCAAATGGCATCCTGGGCAGTTTCAGGCATCTTCTCTCCTAAAATGTATAAAACTGGATTTAAGGCTTATATGACAAGGAAAGTTACTGATGCAATGGACTTAAGAAATGCCATGCAAATGGCTGATTTCCAGAAAATGGAAAAAGTCAGAGCAAGAGCAGATGAGGTTGTAGAGGACAAAGATACTGCTGAATCCTTGAAGCCTTACTACAATCAATTCTGTAAACGTCCTTGTTTCCATGACGAGTACCTAAAAACATTTAATAATCCTAACGTTGAATTGGTGGATACAGATGGGAAAGGGTTAGAAGAAATAACAGCAGAAGGTATAGTTTTTGAAGGAAAATTGTACGAGGTAGATTGTATTATTTTTGCCACTGGATTTGAGGTTGGAACTGATTATAGTAGAAGGGCTGGATATCAAATTCATGGCACTGATGGTCTTACTGTTTCTAAAAAATGGGAAAATGGTCTTGCTACATTTCATGGAATGCACAGCAGAGGTTTTCCTAATTCTTTCTTTTTTGGACCGGCTCAGTCAGGCTTCACAGCGACTTATACGTACTCATTAGACGAACAAAGTATTCACTTAGCACATATCCTCAAAACTGCTAAAGACAAAGGTGCTAAGCGAATTGAAGCTTCACAAGAGGCAGAAGAGAAATGGATACAAACAATTATTGAAAAAGCGAGATTAACAGCAGAATTTCAAGAAAACTGCACTCCAGGGTATTACAACAATGAGGGAAAAGTGAACCAAACTCCTCAAAACAATACTTACGGCGGTGGTCCAATAGAATTCTTTTCTCTTATGGAGAAGTGGAGAGCGAAAGGAAATTTAGAAGGCCTCGAACTGAGTTAATCATTGTATAAACTCGAAGTTCTTAAAAAGCCTTATCTTAGTACTGATCTAGAAGAGATCTTAGCTATCAACCAAGATAATATTCCTGAGGTTGGGAGTGTTCCTGATATGGGTAGATTGAAATCAATCTTAGATTGGAGTAGCCATTTAATAGTCGTTAGAAATGGCGAAATAGCAGGTTTCATTATTCTGATGAGAGAAGGTCAAGACTACGACTCTCTCAACTATGATTTTTTTAATTCGCAGGATTATCCGTTCTTGTATGTTGATAGAATAGCAATCAAAGATGGGCACAGACGAAAGGGTCTTGGCCGTAAAATTTATAAAAAAACTATCGAAATAGCCAAGGAATTAGATGTTATTACTTGTTGTGAAGTCAATACCATTCCTAGGAATGAACCGTCCTTAGCTTT
>MDTG01130660.1_pt1 | contig 10817 bp, 12 predicted proteins | sample 811421 | NCBI WGS metagenome assembly MDTG01 (sample SAMN05326645, study PRJNA326480) | marine metagenome | isolation source: seawater | place: Pacific Ocean: South East | collected 2011 | reverse complement strand
TTAAAGTAATGGTTTCAGATACTGGTATAGGAATATCAAAAACTGATCAAGTATATATTTTTGATAGATTCTATAGAACAGCATCTGCACGAGCCTCAGAAAACCAAGGAAGCGGCTTAGGTTTAGCTATAGTAAAAAACTTAATTAATAACCTTAATGGGGAAGTGGGGGTAAACAATAGACTAGATGGAGGATCAATTTTTTGGTTTACATTACCGATTGATAAGTAATATTTAATTTACATATATTCATTACTGTATTATAGTGTCACATAAACGTCACATATATGACACATAAATAACATTTGGAGACAAGTCATGATTGCTACTTTTTGGAATAAATTTCACTCCTTTATGAAATCCGGAAGACTTAATAAAGTTATTAAACTTTCTGGCATTAAGTAACTCAAAAGTTCATTTATCATAACCTTAAGTTATAAACTTAAGTATTTTTTTTCTTAAGCATTTAAATCTTAGATCAAGCATTAATCAAAAATTTATTTATTAAATTAAGCTACAATGTTTATAGCTATGCATAATTTTATACTTTTAAAAAAAATTCTCTTATCAATATTGATTTCAGCCGCCTGCATACTTTTATTTTTTTTAATTACATCTTATGCAAATACACCATCAATTGAAAAAATTGAAAATTTAAACTTTCAGGAATTAAAAAATAGCTCATCTTTGGTTAATGAAAAAGACTATTTAATAGAAGAAAACAATCAAATTGAATTTAATTATAAACTAGTTGGTATAAGATATGGTGACGTAGATTCTTCTGTTATTGTTAAAAAAGGTAATAAAGAAATTCTTGTAAAGATTGGAGAGAGCCTTGAGAACTCTTTTGAACTTATAGAGGTTAATCAAAATGATGCTCTTTTTCGTAATGAACAAAAAATATATAGAATTAAGAAACTTAAAGATCAATAAATATGCAAACTCTTAATAAGATTTTATTAGTATCAGTTCTTTTCTTTGGAAACGTAAATCTTATTTTTTCACAGGAACTATTCATCTTGAATTACGAAGATGTGGATATAAAAAAAGTAACACAAGATATAGCTCAATTTGCAAAAAAAACAATAATCTTAGATCCCAGAGTAAAAGGGAAAATTACAATCTATTCAAATGCTAATTTAAATAGAAAGCAGGTCTGGGATGTTTACTTAAGAACAATACAAGTAAATGGTTTTAGCGCTATATCAGAGAGTGGCTTTGTAAGAATAGTGCCTGAGAATGAAGCTACTAGAGATAATAATGTGTCAAATATTACATCCTCTGGTGATTATCAAACTTTAATAATTCCGCTACTAAATAGATCTACTGAAGAAGTTTTGCCAATGATAAAACCCATAACTGGAAGACAGTCTCATCTTTCAAGCATACCCTCAATAAACTCTGTTTTAATAGTTGATAGGGTTAGTAATGTTAAGAGAATAACTGAATTAATAAAAAATTTAGATAAAAATAATACTGCAAAAATATCTATTTTTAAATTAGATAATTTATCTTCATTAGAAGCTGTAAGAATATTGGATAAATTAAAAGCTCAAAATAATCCAACAATAAATAAGTTTATTGCCATTCCATTTACTCCTTCTAACTCAGTAATTATTTCTGCTAATGAATTTGTTACTTCCAATATCAAAGAAACTTTAATGACCTTAGATGGTGATATAAAATCAGATGATTCCGTAGATGTTGTTTATCTAAAATATTCAAAATCAGAAGAAATAGCAGCTGTTCTTAACTCTATCTCAGGTAGTTTTTTACCAGATGCTGACGGAATTCAAACAGTTATCACTCATCATGAAAAAACTAATTCACTCATTATTTCTTCTGCTGAATCTAATTTAGCAACTATTAAAAACGTTATTTCTCAGCTTGACATAAGGCGTGCACAGGTTTTGGTTGAGGCAATAATAGTTGAATTATCAGAAACAGCTGCAAAAACTTTAGGAGTTGAAGCGGTTTTTAAAGGAAATGATGAGAGCCTCCCTATTGGATTAACAAGGTTTAATGGAGCAGGGCCTGATCTATTGGCAACTGTTGGAGCTATTTCTGATGAGACTGATGTTAACTTATCTACTACTGCTTCATCATCATTATTAAACACTCAAGGTTTAGTAGCTGGTTTTGGTGATTTAACTGGATCTGATAATTTCGTTGGAATAATTAATGCTATAGCACAAGATACGAACTCCAATATTTTATCTACTCCATCAATTTTAGCCATGGATAACGAACCAGCAAATCTTATAATAGGTCAAGAGATTCCTATTACCACTGGTGAAAGTCTTGGAAATAGTAACGCAAATCCTTTTAGAACAACATCTAGACAAGAGGTTGGAATAAAACTAGAAATCCTTCCTCAAATTAATGAAGGTAATTCAGTTATTTTAAACATTAAACAAGAAGTTTCTGGTGTTGCAGGGGTTATAACAAGTGGCATAGACCTTATTACGAATAAAAGAGTTATTGAAACTACTGTTTTAGTTGATAATGAACAAATAATTGTTTTGGGAGGACTTATAGATGAAGATACTCAAGAAACAATTTCAAAGGTTCCAATCTTGGGTTCAATTCCTTTAATTGGAAAGCTGTTTCAATCATCTTCATCCACTGTAGTTCAAAAGAATTTAATGGTTTTTCTGAAGCCAACTATTATTATAGATTCTGACATATCAAATAACTTATCTATTGATAAATATAATTACATAAAAGCTAGACAAATCCTTTCAGGTGCATCTACTCAACTAATTGATTTAACTGAATCGAAAGACTAGCTTGATAATGTCGAACACCCCTCTAAACTCTAATATTTTTCCATATGATTTTGTAAAAGAAAATGAGGTTATAGCTAACTTTTCTCAAGATGGCTATCAGGTTATTTCATCAAAAGATATTTCACTTAATCTTTATCATGAAATATATAGGTTTTTGAAAACTGATTTCATATTTAAAAAATGTGATACTAGCAGGTTTAACGAATTATTAACCACTAGCTTTTCAGCAGAAAATTCCTCTGATGATATATCTGAAGAATTATCAGATGAATTTGATCTCCAATCATTTGCAGGTTCAATATCAGCAACAGAAGATCTTCTCAGTGGGAACAATGACACACCAATTATAAAATTAATAAATGGAGTTATAAGTAAGGCTATAAAGAGTAGAGCTTCCGACATACATTTTGAGCCTTATGAAGACAGGATTATTATTAGGTTCAGGGTTGACGGAATTTTAAAAGAAATACTGTCACAAGACAGCAAAATATCATCGGTACTAATCTCAAGAATTAAAATAATATCTGGCTTAGATATATCTGAACGAAGATTACCACAAGATGGAAGAGTGTCTTTATCTCTAGGAGATAAGAATGTTGATGTTCGGGTTTCAACATTACCTTCATCTTATGGTGAAAGAGTTGTTTTAAGATTGTTAGATAAGCAGTCTGCACAAATAAATATTAATGATTTAGGATTGCCTGAATCAATATTAACTAATTACAAATCATCACTTAAGAATCCAGAGGGTATTATCTTATTTACAGGGCCTACTGGATCAGGAAAAACAACTACTTTGTATGCAGGACTTAGATATTTAAGTGATTCATCACAAAATATACTCACAGTTGAGGACCCTATTGAATATACATTGAATGGCATAGGTCAAACTCAAGTCAACTCAAAAACAGGATACACTTTTGCTAAGGGTTTGAGAGCAATTCTCAGACAAGATCCAGATGTTGTGATGATAGGAGAAATGAGAGATATAGAGACTGCTCAAATTGGTATACAAGCAAGTTTAACAGGGCATCTAGTATTATCTACAGTTCATACAAATAGTGCTGTTGCTGCTATAACTAGATTAAGAGATATGGGTATTGAATCATTTCTATTAGCATCCAGTCTTCGAACAATAATATCACAAAGATTAGTTAGAAGATTATGTAAAGACTGTAAAACAGAGGTTAAGCCAATTGATCAAGCAGTTAAATTATTTAATCTAAGACCATCTCAAAAAGTTTGGATTGCTAATGGCTGTGACTCATGCTCACATTCTGGTTATCAAGGAAGAATTGCTATTGCTGAATGCATACAAGTTGATAAAAAATTAAAAGAGATGATTCATAACAATGAATCAGAGAATGCTATTTCAAACCATGTTTTTAAAAATAATCCTTCTATAGATACAGCTTCATTAGATCTTATAGAAAAAGGGATTACATCGTGTGAAGAATTAATCAGAGTTGGAAATTTAAAAGAAGATGCCAACATATAACTATTTAGCTTTAGATAATTTAGGTAAAAAAAAGAAAGGATTCATAGCTGCTCAGTCTGAAAGAGAGGCTAGAAAACATATCAAAGATATTAATCTAACACCTATAAAATTAAATGAATCTAAGATTAATATAGGAATTAGATCAAGAGTTAAAAATAAAGATATTGTGGTAATGACAAGGCAGATTGCAACACTTCTTGAAGCGAATACCTCAATAATTGATGCTTTAAAAATAACCGCAGATCAGTTATATAATAAAGATTTAATTAATATTCTTTTTAATTTAAGAGAGGACATTATTCAGGGAAAGAGACTTGGACAATCAATGAAAAAATATCCTGCTGTTTTCAATAATACCTATTCATCTTTAGTTACAGCAGGAGATTCTTCTGGCAACTTAGATATTATTTTTAACAAGCTTGCTGATTATCTTGAAGAAAGTTCAAAAATACGTCAAAAAGTAATTTCAGCTTTAGCATACCCCTTGATACTAATTGGGTTCTCCGTAATAGTTATAGTTGCCTTACTAGCATTTGTCTTGCCACAAGTAATTGGACAGTTTATGAAAGCTGGCGCAGAGCTTCCTCTTTTAACGAATTTACTATTAGGACTATCCAATAATATATTTTTAATTACATTTATCTTTTTAGGTATTTTTTTAATATCCTCATTCGCCTATAAAAAATTTGTTTCTAATTTAGACAACCAAATATTAGTTCATAAAAAAATTATAAATTTACCATTAGTTGGATATTTTATTTTAATTTCAGAAACAGAAAGATTTTCTAGTACTATGGCTTTAATAATGAGCTCTGGAACAAATCTAGATACTGCCTTAGATGAATCTTCAAAAGTTTTTAATAATAAGTATCTATCGAGTTTAATAATAGATGCCAGAAAAGATGTTATGGAGGGAAAAGATTTTATTTACTCACTACATCATGCAAATATATTCCCTGATATCTTTATTCAATTAATATCTAGTGGTTATAGATCAGGAAATTTAATAAAGATGTTTCATAAAGCTTCTAGTTTTTTAAAAAATGAAATAGAATCAAAAAGAACAATTTTTCTGTCTCTATTGGAACCTTTGGTAATAATTTTTATGGGTGGTTTTATAATGTTGATTGTTCTAGCTATACTAATACCTATAATGCAGATGAATACACTTACACTTTAATAAGATATGAAATTAAATAAAAGAGGCTTTACATTAATTGAGTTAATGGCCGTATTAGTTATTTTAGGTATTCTTGGTACTATAGTTGTTGTAAATGTAGCGCCTGTATTTCAAAGAGCTAACCTTGAAAAAATAAGAGCTGATATGTCACAGACACAAAAAGCTTTAGAGATGTATAAATTTAATGAATTACAATATCCATCAACCTCTCAAGGTCTTGAAGCTTTAATTATTCCTAATTCAAGTTTAAAAAATCCATATTTATTCCCACAAGATGGTTATATATCATCTCTTCCTTTAGATCCTTGGGGAAGAGAGTATATTTATGAGCATCCACCAAGAAGATCAAACAAATTTGATTTATATACATTGGGAGCAGATGGCATGGAGGGTGGGTCTGGTGAAGATACAGATATTGGAAACTGGATGCAGTAACACTAGAGGGTTTACCCTTATAGAATTATTAGTTGTTATGTTAGTTATTGGCATTGCATCTTCACTAATATTTTTAAATTTTAATACAGTTACTTCTATATCAAAAAACCAATCAAGTTTTACTGATTCTTTTAATTTTTTATCTGAAGAGAGCGTGCTTACTGGTAATGTTATTGGCTGGCACGCTAACAATCATGGAGAATATGCATACTCTTTCAATCATAAAAAATCAGTTTCCAATTCTATATATAATCCACATTCATTAAGTTGGAAAGATTTATCAAATTATAAAAAAACTTTCCAATCTTTTGATGGATCAATAGTTGATCTTGATAATTTCAACGAAGATCGCCCTTTAATATTATTTTATCCATCTGGTGAAAATTCTGGAGGGATAATCAATATTGATATGGACAGCTATGAACAAAAAATTACAATCAATTCAAATGGTAAAGTTTTATCAGAAGTTATTAAATACTAATAAAGGGTTTAGTTTAATTGAAGTAGTCGTTGCTTTATTTATATTAAGTTCTTCTATATTAGTTTTATATAATTTAATTCTATCCACAAGTGCTTCAATTTTTAATTTAGAGAATCATTATTTATCTAAGGAGGTTGCTAATAATAGAATAGCAATGATTCATACAATTGAAAAACCTAATTTAAATTTAAATAGAAATGGATTTATGGATATGGGTGGTAAAGAATGGGAGTGGGAAGAATTATATACAGAATCTGATTCAAAAGATTTATTTAAATATGAAATTCTAGTCAAATTAAAAGACTCGGAAACATATTCTTATAGAATACAAGGATATATAGTAAATGAATAAAAATGGTTTCACGATAATAGAGGTTTTAGTTTCTCTTATAATTCTATCAATGATAGCTATTGTCTCTTCAAGTATTCTTCAATCTTCATTAGAATCTCATAAAGAGACTTCAGAACACTTGAATTCTATAAAAGAGCTAAATCTTGCATCTACAATTATTAGAAGGGATTTAAGGCACATAGCAAATGTGTCGTCAAAGGATTTCTATGGAAATAAAATATTTGGAAGTTTAGTTAGCCTTCCTAATGAAAATAATTTAATGTTTACAAGTTCAGTTAAGTCTCTTTCAAATGATGTATCAGATTTAAAAAGGATTCATTACCAAATAGAAGACAACAACCTTATAAGAAAACAATTTTTTTCTTCTAATCCTTATAACCAAGATAGCTTTACAGAATCTAAATTAATATACGATTTAGATGAGCTAAATATATCATTTTTAAATGAGAATAAATGGCAACAATCTTGGCCTACATCCACCATTACTGCAAAAAAAATACCAACACTTATTAAAATTGAATTTAGATTAAAAAATAAAAAATATTTATGGGTTATTAATCCCAATATTACATATGCAATACAAAACTAGAGGTGTTGTATTAATATCAGTCCTTTTAATAGTTCTTTTATTATCATCAATAGCTGCTTTAATTGGAAATAACTATTTCACCGCTTTCAAAAGAGCACAATTTATAGAATTTCAAACAATATCTTTAAATATTTTTAAAAGCATTGAATCTTTAGCATTAAAGAAAATAGACAATGAATTAAGGTTTAACTCTAAAATTCATTCTAAAAATAATCCATTATTTGTTGATAATTTTTTATTCGAGACCGATAAGGGTATCGTTAAAGGCAAATTAATTGACTCTTCCAATTGTTTTAATATGAATTCTATTGTTACGAGGGTGAGTGGAAGATATAAGCCTAATAAACAAAACATTGATGTTTTTAAACGATTACTTATCTTCAAAGATGTTGACAGAAGTATAATAGAAGAAGTTGTTGATCAAATTATTGATTGGATTGACTCTGACTCTGAGCCTAGAGCCTACGGTTTAGAAGATTACTATTATACTGGACCATTAAGCAACCCAAAAGAATATACTGGGAGTAGAATTTTCTTTTCTTTATCAGAATTGAAAAGTTTACCCGCAATAAGACAAATCGGATGGCATGTTTTTAGTGAAAATTTTTGTGTTTTTCCTAATAACGCATTAAATTTAAACATAAATACCATAAATGAGAATGATATAGCTTTAATTGCCTCAATATTTGAAGATATAACCTATAGTGATGCAGAATATATCATAGATAATATACCTGAAAATGGTATAAAAAATTTTAAAGACCTCAAGAACTTATTTCCTTTATACAACATAGAGTCGTCAAAAAATTATGTTAAGTTTTCATCAACTAATTTTAATTTAGTTTTAAGCCTCAGTTATGAAAATTTTATTTCAGATTCTATAAGCAAGATTTATTATGGCAATAATAACAATAGCTATATTATTTCAAGAATTTATAATGGAATTTAAATGAATTTTTATATTGCGCATATACCAAATAGACAAGTTGATCAGATCAACCTTTATTCATATTTAGATAACAAAGAAAAAAAATCAGTATTCAATAGTTTTGATGAATTAGGTTTTATTAACCAATCAGATAAGATTTTAGTTTTAATACCATCATCAGAAGTTAGTTCTTATAAATTTATTAAAAATAACTCACTTTCAAATCAAGTTAATATTGCAAATTTTTTATCTGAAATAGATCATTTTTTTGTTGGCAATGTATCAGATTATGAATATATCCTTGATGATGATGTAGGGCATGTAATTGATAAAGACTTTTTATTAAAACTAAACACTTCTCTAAGCTATCTGAGTGCTGAAATTCAAATAGCGCCAGAATATTCAATAAATCATAAGAGTGGAGAAGATATTATCACCCAAATTGATAGCAGATTTATTTTTTCATACAGCAATAAAACTGGCTTTGCCATCGAGGCATCAAGTCTAAATCAGTATCTAGACATTGTTATAAATAATAACCCAGCTTTTAATCCGATTATTAATAGCTTAGATAAAGAGGTCGGTAGAAAATTTGATATGGAAGTTAATGAAGATTATAACTTTTTTAATAACGAATTAAACACCTCTAAATTACCTAATTTTTTTAAAATCCAATTATCATTAAAGCTACTGCTCAATAGATTTAATTTTTCAAATATACAATTAGTATTCTTAACTTTGTCTTTGGTTATCATTCTAATGATTCCAAATGTCTTAATAAATATTAATAATACAAATACTGATATTTTTTCTAATGCAACATATGATATTTTCAAGTCTATAGATAACAATATCAATAGAGTTGTGAATCCTAAATCGCAGATAGATCAGATTTTAGTTCAATTTCCTGAGTCTAACAGAGTGTCATATGATGGTCCTAAATTAGAACTTTTCTTTAAATATGGATCGAAATATATCTCAGATATATTTATTGATTTTGAGAACTCTCAAACAACGCTTGAAATCAAATCTATGCCTGAAATTCAATTCAATATTTTAATGGAAGCATCTAAAAAATTCATAACTGAAATTTCTACTAATGACTTAGATATTAGTAATGGTGTTGTAAATGGAAAAATAATAATAGGTATTATCAATGATTGAATTTTATAAAAACCTTCAAGGCAGGGAGAAAAAATTATTATTATTATCTTTAAGTTTTGTATTTTTATTTACGATATTTCTTTATGCAAGTGGAACCTATAATAGTTATAAAATCTCATTAAAAAATTATAGTAAAGCCAAGAGTGAATATGAATATGTTTACAAAAGAGTAAGTAATTTAAAAAATTCAATCAAATCCTTTGAAATTAATAAAAGCAATATTAATTTATTGCTAGAAGAAGAAAAGTTAACAAATGCCATTAACGATATTTTTATAGATACTACATCATCAAAAAAAGTTATAACATTTAATGCAAGTAATATCTCTGATGCTGTTTATTTTTCTGAGCAACTCATAAATCAAAGTCAAATTTCAATTAAAGCAATAAAATATAAAAATTCTGATGATGATTATATTCAAGTTGAGTTAATCTATGATTAGGTTCTAGTGATTGATATTTTCTTAGAGTAAAGCTCGTGGAATATTTTGACAGCAATAGAGTCCGAAACTCCCCACTTAGTTGATCTAATGTTTTGAACATTAAGAATTTTAATTATTTCTATATATATCAACAATGCACAGTCTATAACATCTGCTCTATCTTTTTGTAAGCCATGTTCGGATATCTTTGAACTAACATTTAGTTTGGTAAGATTGGATGCTGTCTCAATAAACTTTTCTGATTTTATTTTTTTTACATTATTTAGATTTAAAAATGATCTAATATTTCCGCCTAACCCCACAAGTGTTGTAATCTTTGATTGTTTTTTAAGCCATTTCTTTAATCTTAGCCATTCTTCAGGATCATCTTTATTTAACATTCCTCTGACTGCACCTAATTGAAATGATTGAATGATATGTTTATTATCTTTAAATATGTAAATCTCAGTACTACCACCACCTACATCAACATAGACTTTACTAGATTGAGATTGTGCTTTTGGATGAAATCTAATTAATTTTGCTTCCTCTAGACCAGAAATGATTCTTATTGGATGTTCTATTTTATTCTCAACATATCTTCTAGCTTTCTCTGAATTTTGAGTATCTCTGAATGCACTTGTCGCAACAATCTCATACATAGAAATATTATTTTTAATAAAATTTTTTTGATATTTTCTTAAGGTTTTTACAAGAAGATCTAATTTATCATTTGTCAAAAACCCATTAGTGAATACATCGGTTCCCAGTCTAATAGGTGATCTAATTCCTTCAATAAATTCTATAGAAGTTGGTGTTGTCTTAAATATCTTTGATTTAACGGCATTTGTACCAATGTCAATTGAAGCAATTTTCATTATGTATCATCACTATATTTTGTAATTATCATAAACTGCTCATAAGTAAGATTATCAAACTTAACACCTTCAATTGAAGCACTGTAACTAGTTAATCCTTTAG
>MDTG01390583.1_pt1 | contig 10818 bp, 10 predicted proteins | sample 811421 | NCBI WGS metagenome assembly MDTG01 (sample SAMN05326645, study PRJNA326480) | marine metagenome | isolation source: seawater | place: Pacific Ocean: South East | collected 2011 | reverse complement strand
GTATTAAATTTGTCTGCACTTAAGCATGTGCGAAGCGAGGAGGATCCGTTTACATTAATGAGGATGATTGATGTAAACATATTCAATATTGATAAAACAATTAAACAATCAATAAAAAATAACACCAAGAAATATTTTTGTGTTAGCACAGATAAAGCTACAAACCCGGTTAATATGATGGGTGCATCGAAGTATATAATGGAAATGTTTTTAATGAGCAGGTCTAAAGATATTAATGTATCAACTTCAAGATTTGCAAATGTTGCATTTAGCGATGGTTCTCTCTTATATGGCTTCAGTAAACGTATCGAAAAAAGACAGCCATTAGCCGCACCTAACGATATAAAGCGTTATTTTTTAACTCCAGAGGAGAGTGGAGAGCTTTGTTTGTTGAGTTGTATATTTGGTGAAAACAAAGATATTTTTTTTCCCAAGCTAAATAAAGAAAAAGATCTTTTATCTTTTTCAGATCTAGCTATTAAATATTTAAGAGAAAGAGGTTATGAAGCTTTTATTTGCAAATCAGAAGATGAGGCAAGAGAATTAATTAAAATTTTACCAGAGAAAAAAAAATGGCCATGTTTATTTACTGAAAGCAACACGACAGGAGAAAAAGAAGTAGAGGAGTTTTATACTGATAAAGATGTATTAAATATGGATAGATTTATGAGTTTAGGTGTAATTAAAAATGTAACAAATTATGATGAAGAAAAATTAAAAAATTTTGAGAAAGTTATTAAAAAACTTAAGTTAAGTAAAAGTTGGGATAAAAAAACTATTGTTAACGAATTTTTAAAATTAATACCAAATTTTAAATATTATGATAAAAATAATTATCTTGATGGTAAAATGTAATGTTTGAAAATGTCATCGATTTCATAAAAAAAACTTACAAAACTAAAAAATTTATCCCTTTACATCAACCAAAGTTCATCGGTAATGAAAAAAAATACTTAGACCAATGTATTGATACAACATTTGTTTCATCGGTTGGAAAATTTGTAGATCAATTCGAGAAAAAAATTGCAAAATTTACTGGATCAAAATATGCAATAGCAACATGTAATGGAACTTCAGCACTTCATATTTCATTATTATTAGCTAATGTTGATCAAAATAGTGAAGTAATCACTCAGCCTTTAAATTTTGTAGCCTCTAGTAACGCAATAAACTATTGTGGAGCAAAACCAATATTTATTGATGTAGATAAAGACACTATGGGATTATCACCATCTGCATTGAAAGATTTTCTGTACAAAAAAACAACAATTAAAAATCATCAATGTATAAACAATAAAACGGGTAAAGTAATTAAAGCATGCATACCAATGCATTCTTATGGGCACCCCTGTAGAATAGATGAAATTAAACAAATTTGTAAAAAATATAATTTATTTTTAGTAGAAGATGCAGCAGAAAGTGTTGGAAGCTTATATAAAGGCAAACAAACAGGTACATTTGGTAAAATAGGTGTTTTGAGTTTTAACGGTAATAAAATAATTACTGCTGGTGGAGGTGGTTGTATTCTTACTAATGAAACTATTCTTGCTAAAAAGGCTAAACATTTGACTACAACAGCAAAGTTATCTCACAGGTGGGATTTTAACCATGATATGGTTGGCTATAATTATCGTATGCCAAACTTAAATGCTGCCTTATTAGTTGCGCAGTTAGAAAATTTAAAAAAATTTATTAAAAATAAGAGTGATTTAGCAAAAAAATATGAAAAGTTTTTTCAAAGTACTAATTATACTTTTTTCAAAGAACCAAAGAATTGTAAATCAAATTATTGGTTAAACTCTTTAATTCTCGAAAATAGAAAACAAAGAGATAATTTTTTAAAGCAGACAAATTCTAATGGTGTTATGACACGTCCTATTTGGAAATTAATGAATAGACTTCCAATGTATAAGCATGCGCAATGTGAGAATTTAAAAAATTCAAAATGGTTATACGATAGAGTTGTAAACATCCCAAGTTCGGTCTTATTATAAATGAAGTTGAACATAGGTTATTTTGCTGATGGACCATGGAGTTTTAAAGCATTTGATAAATTAATTAAAGATCCAAATATAAAAATATCATTTATTTGTGGTAGGTTCAAAACTAAAGATAAGACTTTAAAAAAATATTCTAAAAAATATAAAATTGATTATTTAGAGTATAAAAATATTAATTCCAAATTATTTATTTCAAAAATTTCTAAATATAATTGCAATCTATTAGTATCAATGTCATTCGATCAAATATTTAAAAAAGAAATTATTAACCTCACAAAGTATAAAATTATAAATTGTCATGCAGGTAAGTTACCATTTTATAGAGGAAGAAATATTTTAAATTGGGCTTTGATAAATGATGAAAAAGAGTTTGGTATTACAGTTCATTACATAGATGAAAAGATAGATAGCGGTGATATTATTTTGCAAAGAAGTTACAAAATTTCAGATAAAGATAATTATAAATCACTACTTGAAAGAGCATATATAGGTTGTGCAAGTGTTCTCTATGATGCAATTTTGATGTTTAAAAATAATCAAGTAAAAACAACAAAACAAAGGTCAATTCATCCAGTAGGATTTTACTGTCCAACAAGAAAGAAGGGTGATGAAATTTTGAATTGGAATCAGTCTAGTAGGGAAATTTTTAATTTTGTGAGAGCTATTTGTAAACCAGGTCCTATGGCAAGAGCATTTATTAAAAAAAATCAAATGAAAATCAATAAAGTTGAGTTGATTGAAAATGCAAAAAAATATAAATCAATTATAGGTATTATTTTAAACATAAACAAAAAAGGTTTTGTGGTTAAAACTAAAGACACTTTTATAAGAGTTATAGAATTTGAGTTTAATGGAAAAATAAAAGTTGGAGATAGGTTCGATGTTAAATAAAGTGTATATAATCGCTGAAGCTGGTGTGAATCATAATGGTTCAATAGAATTAGCAAAGAAGCTAGTAGATGTAGCTTCTGAAGCAGGAGTTGACGCTGTAAAATTTCAAACATTTAAAGCAAAAAATTTAGTAATTAAAAATGCAATTAGAGCCAAGTATCAAGATATCAATACAGGTAATAACGACTCCCAATATGATATGTTAAAAAAACTTGAATTGAGTAAAGAAATGCATCAAGAGCTTATTGAATATTGTAAAAGTAAAAATTTAACATTTTTATCATCACCATTTGACCATGATAGTATAGTCTTACTAGATAGTTTTGGTTTAAAAATATTTAAAATTCCAAGCGGAGAAATTACTAATCTTCCTTACTTGCGACATATAGGAAAATTAAAAAGAAATGTTATTCTTTCCACTGGGATGTCCAGTATTCAAGAAATAGAAAACGCTCTATATATCTTGACCCAATCGGGAACCAAAAAAGACAATATAATTGTATTACATGCTAACTCAGAATACCCAACTCCAATGGAGGATGTCAATCTCAGAGCCATGTTAACAATTGGAAATAAATTTGACATATCTTACGGATATAGTGATCATACAAAAGGAATTGAGATTAGTATTGCTGCTGTTGCAATGGGGGCAAGATGTATAGAAAAACATATTACATTAGATCGAAATATGGAAGGTCCAGATCATAAAGCTAGTATTGAGCCAGATGAGTTAAGAGATATGGTTAGTGCAATAAGAAATATTGAAAAAGCACTAGGTAGCCATATTAAACAACCATCAAAAAGTGAGACGTCAAATATAAAAATAGTTAGAAAATCCATCGTTGCTAAAATTCCAATTAAAAAAGGTGACATTTTGAACGAAAAAAATCTCACAATAAAAAGACCTGGTAATGGAATTAGTCCAATGAAATGGGACGAGATTATTGGGACCAAAGCAAAAAAAAATTATAGAGAGGAGGAGCTTATATGAACAAGAAAAAAATTTGTGTGATTACAAGTTCTAGAGCTGAGTATGGATTACTTTACTGGATAATGAAACATATTAAAGTTACCAATAATTTCAAATTACAGTTAATTGTTACTGGTATGCATTTGAGTCAAGAGTTTGGATTAATCTTTAAGGAAATAAAAAAAGAATTTAAAGTCGACAAAAAAATAGAGATTCTACTGTCTTCAGATACGAGTATAGGCGTATCAAAATCAATGGGATTATCTCAAATTTCTTTTTCTGAAGCTTATGAAGAGCTAAAACCAGATATTATATTAGTTTTAGGTGACAGATATGAAATATTTAGTGCAGCTGCCTCAGCAATGATAGCAAAAATTCCAATAGCACATATTCATGGTGGAGAGTTAACCCAGGGTGCATTTGACGATTCTATTCGTCATTGTATTACAAAGATGAGTCATTTACATTTTACAGCAACTAAAGATTATAAAAAAAGAGTTATTCAATTAGGTGAAGATCCAAGAAAAGTTTTTAATGTCGGTGGTTTAGGAGTTGAAAATATCAAAAGAAATAAAATTTTAAATAAAAATGAATTTGAAAAATCTATTAACTTTAGGTTAAATATAAAAAATATTTTAGTTACTTTTCATCCTGTAACTTTAGAAAATAAAACTTCAAAAAAACAATTTAAAGAATTACTTGATGCTATTGAAAAATTAAAAGACACTAATATTATTTTTACAAAATCAAATAGCGACACTGATGGAAGAATTATAAATAAAATGATAGATGATTATGTTTTCAGCAATACTCATAAATCAATAGCATTTACTTCATTAGGCCAATCAAGATACATGAGTGCATTAAAACATGTTGATGCTGTAGTTGGTAATAGTTCAAGTGGTTTACTAGAGGCGCCTAGTTTTAAAATAGGAACTGTAAATATTGGTGATAGACAAAAGGGGAGAATTAAAGCAAATAGTGTTATTGATTGTTTGGCAAACAAAAGAGATATTAAAAAAGCAATTGATAAAATTTATTCAAAAAAATTTCAAACATTATTAAAAAATGTAAAAAACCCTTATTCAGGGGGCAAAACAAGTAAAAAAATTGTTAATATTTTAAAAAAAATTTCAGTACCCTTATCAGTAAAAAAAAAATTTTATGATATAAAATTTTAGATTTTAAATTTGAGTTGAATTATTCTATTTTTAATTTACTAGTGTATTAAATATTCTTCTTATTAAATATAAAGATATGATTAAGCATTCATTAGAAAAACAAATTCTCAATCAACCTAAAGAGGTGCTTTTTTGCAAAAAATGCGTAATGTCCAATCAAAGACCAAGAATTACTTTTGATACAGAAGGAATTTGTGGTGGTTGTCGTAACAACGAGTTATACAAAAATAACATTGATTGGAATAAAAGAGAAGAAGAACTAATAGAATTATTAGAAAAGTATCGAAGCAAAAGCGGTAGGTGGGATGTAGTTGTTCCAAGTAGTGGAGGAAAAGACTCTGCTTTTGTAGCCCACCAACTAAAGTATAAATACGGGATGAATCCTTTAACAGTTACCTGGTCACCTTTAATATATACGAATATAGGATGGAAAAATTTTCAATCTTTAAGAGATTCTGGTTTTTCAAATATTTTATCTTCACCAAATGGCAAACTTCATCGTCAGTTAGCGCGTTTGAGTTTTGAGGAATTTGGAGATGCATTTCATGTTTTTGTGCTTGGTCAAATTTCTTTTGCATTTCATATTGCAATAAAATTCGATATTCCATTAGTAATGTTCGGTGAAAATGGAGAGGCGGAATATGCCGGTGATCTCAAAGCTGTTGACAAACCCTTTATACCTTCTGATGAATTTACAAGACTATATTTTAAAGGCACAACATTGGATGAATTAGTTGAATATGGTATTAAAAATAAAAGGTATTTTAGTAAAGATATTAGTAAATCAGATTTAGATTTTTACAAGTCTCCTTCATCATTAGAACTTAAAAAAGCAGGTATAGAGGGAAAATATTTTTTTGGCTATTATAAAAAATGGAAGCCTCAGGAAAATTTTTTTTATGCAGCAGAAAATACTGGATTTCAACCAAATCCTGAACGCACAGAGGGAACTTATTCTAAATACGCAAGTATAGATGATAAATTAGATGGAATACATTATTACATGAAATATATAAAATTTGGTTTTGGAAGAGCTACAGATGATGCTTCTCATGAAGTTAGAGACGGCCATATTTCTAGAGAAGAAGCCGTATCTTTAGTTAAAAGATATGATGGTGAATTTCCAGAAAGGTATTTTAGAGATTTTCTTGATTATTTAGAAATTACAAGTGTGGAATTCTGGGATATTGTTGATGCATGGAGACCTCAACATTTATGGAAAAAAGATCAAAATAAATGGAAATTGAAAAAAACTGTTTTTGAATAAATTTAATGTTTATTAAAAAACAAAATATTAAATGTTTAGATTTTAATCATTCTTCTGTTAGTTGGAAACTTAAAAATACTTCAAGAGGATTATTCAAAATAGATTCAATGCTTATAGAAAAAAAAAAAAGTAAAGCATATTTCTTAGCAAAAACTGTTATGGCCGGTAATGTTTATGGTGAGTCTATTCTGCCTATCCGCCCAAATTATAACTTTCAATGGATAACAAATGGTAAAAAAAAAATTGTATTTAGAATATTTTCAAATAATGAAATTAAAATAGATACTGGAAAAAAAAGAAATATTGATAAATATGTATTAAATATTAAACATAAGAAAAAAAAACATATTTTAATTAAAAATTTAATTGAGAATTACAGCTACTTTAATAATGATTTAACTTGCAGAATTGATTTTGGAAATCAAATTTGTGAATTTCCAGTAAATCATATTAATATTGATGCTAAAAATAATAATTTTCAAGTTGAAACTGGTCCAATTTTATTAAAAAGAAACAAAAATTATATACCAGCTTTTATTTTTTTTAACTCTATGCAAAAATGTCAGTTAGTTTGGTATTATCCAAAATTAGAGGGCGAAATAGAGGAAACAAAAGTAAAAATAAATTTTTTTATCGATGCGTAATATAAGAGTTATTGCCCGATTAGATGTTAAAGGACCTGATGTGATTAATACCATTCAGCTTGAAGGTTTAAGAACGGTCGGATCACCAAATACATTAGCTAAAAATTATTATAATCAAGGTGCGGATGAATTACTAATAATAGACCAAGTTGCTTCTTTATATCAAAGAGAACATATTGTTGAGTTAATAAAAGTTTTTACAAAAGAAATATTTATTCCAATCACAGTTGGTGGAGGTATTAAGACAGTTGATGATGCCAGAGTTATATTAAGATCTGGTGCTGATAAAGTTGCAATAAATACAGAGGCTGTTTTAAACCCAAATTTGATTAGTCAATTAGCTAAAGAATTTGGAAAACAATGTGTGGTTCTTTCTATCCCATGTAAGACTGATGATGATATAAAATGGGAGGTTTACACAAATGGCGGAAGAGAAAAAACTGGTTTAGAAGTATTAGAATGGGCTAAAAAAGCTATTTCATTAGGAGCAGGAGAGTTATTAATAACCTCTATTGATAAAGATGGATTACGAAATGGTTTTGATCTTAACCTAATGAGAAAATTTTCTGAAATTGATGATGTTCCAATTATTGTTAGCGGAGGATTGGGAAAACCAGCTCACATAAGTGATTTATTAAGTGTTTCAAATTGTGAAGCGATTGCTGCAGCAGATTTTTTACATATGAAACGTGGAAATATAAAAGATCTTAAAGATAATATCTTAGTCTCTAATTTTAAGGTCAGATTATGACAAATACAGTTACTGTAATTGACTATGGCCTAAATAATATTCAGAGTGTAATTCAAGCACTTCAGTTTATAGGTGTTAAAACTAAAGTAGCAAGCACTCCATCAGAAATAGATGATGCTAAACATATAATTATTCCTGGTGTGGGTGCTTTTCCTGAAGGAATGAAAAAATTGAGCAATCTCGGATTAGATAAAAAAATAGTTAGTAAAGCAAAACAAAAAACTAATATTTTAGGAATATGTCTAGGAATGCAAATGTTGTTTTCAAAAGGGCATGAGTATGGTTTGTGTAATGGATTAAATTTAATATCAGGTGAAGTATCTCAAATTCAAAAAGAAGTTAACGATGAAAAGCGGTTACCTGTAATTGGATGGCGAAAGACATTAAGCTCAAAATCACATGAAAAAAATATTTTAGGTAAATTTTTAAATAAAAAAGATTTTTATTATTTACATTCTTATCAAGTTTTACCAAAAAACGAGGATAATATTATTGCCTATTATGATAGAGGTGGTAGTAAAATTAATGCAGCAATCGCTAATGGTAATATTTGGGGTGTACAATTTCACCCAGAAAAAAGTGGTGAAGTAGGTTTGGAGTTTTTAAAAGCTTTTTCTAATTTAAATATTAAAGATTAAATTAATTGAGTTAATAATACTGAAATTTTTGTTATTTGAAAATAAAAAGTATTTTACACACAAACAAATTTACAAATAGAGACATTTAGCTGTTAATGTGTTAATAGGTTTTTTACTTTTTAAACTAATGCTATGAAAAATATTGATCAAATTAAAGTTTTTGAAAAATCAAAAGTAAGCGATGCATTAAAAAAAATGTCAGTTGGAGGAATAAAAATTGTTTTAGTAGTTAATGATAAGGACAATTTAATAGGAACCTTATCAGATGGAGATATTAGAAGAGGATTATTAAATGGGTTGGATTTAAATAGCACTATAGAGACAGTGGTTTTTAAATCCCCTACTACTGCAAAAATATCTGATACTAAAGACGAATTATTAAAATTAGCAATCTCTAAACAAATTAATCAAATACCAATTCTCGACGAAAATAATAAGATAAAAGATATATATGTTCTAGATGAATTTTTAAAGATTAAAAAAAAGACAAATAAAGTAGTGTTAATGGCAGGAGGACTAGGGACTCGCTTAATGCCACTAACTGAACATACACCAAAACCAATGTTAAAAGTTGGAAATAAACCTATACTCCACACTATTTTAAAAAAATTTAAAGAGTGCGGATACACAAATTTTATTATGTGTGTGAATTATAAATCAAAAGTAATTCAAGATTATTTTGGTGACGGTACAAAATTTCAAGTAAAAATAGAATATATATTAGAAAAAGAAAGAATGGGAACTGCCGGAGCTTTGAGTTTATTGGCTGGAAAATTAAAAGAACCTTTTTTTGTGATGAATGGAGATTTGTTGACTAATCTTGATTTTGAAAAAATATTAGATTTTCACATTAAAAATGAATCTAAAGCAACAATGTGTGTTAGAGAATATAATATCGAAGTTCCTTACGGTGAGGTGAAATTAGATAAAGAAAACATTGTTTCCATTGCTGAAAAACCAATGCATAAATTTTTTGTAAACGCCGGCATATATGTGTTAGATCCAGAGTGCATCGATCTAATTCCAAAAGGATTTTATGACATGCCATTGTTGTTTAAGAAGATTATACAACATAATAAAAAAACTATTTCTTTTCCATTAGGTGAATATTGGTTAGATATTGGTAGGTCAAAAGATTATGAAAGAGCAAATTCTGAATATCATTCTTTCTTTAGTGATGTTGAATAATATTATTTTGATGAGGTAAGCTGGGATGAAGTTAATTGCAGAAACAGCATGGCACCATGAAGGTGATTTTGGTTTTATGAAAAATCTTTTGAATAAAATTACAAAAAATACAAAAACAGATATTGTAAAACTACATATAACATTAAATTTAGACGAGTATATGGATCGAAATCATGAACTATATAATAAGTTGAAACCAATGTTATTTAATATAGAGCAATGGCATGAATTAATTTCAATTGTTAGAAAAAATGGTAAAGAATTAATGTTACTATTAAATGATACTAAAGCAATTGAATTCGCAGTGTCATGTAAGCCACAATTTGTAGAATTACACTCTGTTTGTCTAAATGTACCTCATCTTCAAAATGCAATAATTAAAAATTTAGATTCAAATACTAAAATCGTTATTGGTGTAGGTGGTTGTACTATAAAAGAGGTTGATGCTGCTATAAAAGTTTTTAAGAATAGAGAAACAATATTGATGTTTGGTTTTCAAAATTATCCCACCAAATATGAAGATGTAAATATAGAGAAGATAAGAAATATTCAAAATATGTATCCAAATTTAAAATTTGGATATGCTGACCACACAGCGTGGAACGAAATGAATAATGAATTCATAACTATGTTAGTTGCTTCGAATGGTATGAGCTTTATAGAGAAACATGTAACTACAAATTACGGAGTTGAACGTATGGATTATAGTGCAGCAATTTCTTTAGAAATGTTAAATTCTTTAAAAGACAAAATTGAACTTTTGAAAAAAGTTAAGGGTGATGGCTTGATAAAACTTAATAGTGGAGAAAAATCTTACTCTCAATATGGACCAATGAAAATGGCAGCAATTGCAAATTATGATCTTAAGGTTGGCCATGTTATTTCAATAAAAGATATTTCGTTTCGTAGAACAAAAAAAAAAACAAAAATGTCTCAAATTGATTTTATAAGCGTTATCGGAACATCATTAACAAAACCAATTTCAAAAAATGATATTTTTGATTGGTTTTATTTTGGTAAAAAAAAATGAAAGTAGGATATTTGCTTATTGGTAGACTAAAATCTACTAGGCTTCCAAAAAAATTACTTCTTGATATTAAAGGCAAACCTATAATTTCTCATCTCTTAGATAGATTAAAACTAGCAAAGAAAATAAATCAAATTATTATCTGCACTTCAAATTTAGATCAAGATAAGGAATTAGCTAAAATTGCAAAAGATAATGGTGCTGAGTGTTTCTTTGGTGATCCTGATGATGTATTGGTTAGGATGTTAGAAGCGGCAAATT
>MDTG01155909.1_pt1 | contig 10818 bp, 10 predicted proteins | sample 811421 | NCBI WGS metagenome assembly MDTG01 (sample SAMN05326645, study PRJNA326480) | marine metagenome | isolation source: seawater | place: Pacific Ocean: South East | collected 2011 | reverse complement strand
CTACCGAAGACGAAGCGTCTCACCACCTCTGCGAGCACGCCAACAGCCAGAATCAACTGGAGCACCCCCGCAAGATGCGCGGCGCGTACCTGCATTTTCACGCTATGCCCAACGGCATAAAGGGCGAGCCCGTAGACTGCCGCATCGGCAAAATTGTCGAGGGACTCACCAATCAGGCCGGTGGACTGAGCGATCAGACCGGCTGTCATTTCAACCACGAACAGGACTGCATTGATGCCGAGCAACCACCTCAGGGTGGCGGACTCTTGGGTAGCAGAGGCTGCGGAGGATTCGGCGGCCTTGATGGTCTCCGGATCGGCAGCGACGGTTTCCTGAAGCGAGGCTCCCAGCCCCAGGGTCGTCAGTTTCGCAGTGAAAGGATCAGCCTCTCCATCATGCACGACCTTCAACCGGCGGTTCGACAGGTCGAAAGACAGCGCCCGAATCTCATCAAAGCCATTCAGGGCCAGGCGAATCATTCGTTCTTCTGACGGACAGTCCATCTTCGGCACGGCATAAACGCTGACCCATTTCCCCGATGCTTCGGAGGAGCTCCCCCTATCGGTATCTGCTTGGGACGTTGCATCGCAGCCACGGGCGTCTGTGCAGGTTTTGCTCATAATACGACTCCACTTGAACATTATTGGGTTATCATTTAAAACCATATAGTCACTATAAGGTCAATAAAGCGGAAAGAATCCGTTGAGGAGGAGTCTGATGCGCATTGGACAGTTGGCTCGGTCAGTCGGGGTCAATACCCAGACGATCCGCTTCTATGAACAGCAGGGCTTGTTGCCGCCGCCTGATCGGCAGGAAAACGGTTACCGCGCCTATACCGAGAAGCATGGTGAGCGGCTGGCCTTCATCTGTCGCTGTAGAATCCTCGACCTGTCACTGGCTGAGATTCGCGAACTACAGCGCTATCAGGACGACCCTCATCAGCCTTGTGCCGCTGTCAACACCTTGCTTGATGACCACATTTCTCATGTGCGGTCGCAAATAACTGCTCTGCAAGCGCTTGAGAAACAACTCGTTTCGCTGAGAGCGGGTTGTAGCGATGGCCGGGAAGTTGAGGCTTGTGGGGTTCTTGCTGGAATCGGCAAGGGAAGTGCGCATAAGCAGTAGGTTGAAGCATCAACCAGATAATCCGATGGGATCTTAGCTTGCCTCATTGTAATGCAGAGTAAAATCAACCACTAAATCCGGATACCCGAATTTCACCCGGCTCAAGGCTTACTTGTTGTTGGCCGTTGAGCGCGAAGTCCGGCGAGTCGACCAAGGCAATTGCATAGTCGCGGGCTTGCTGGGTTTTGTTGATGACCTTGAGTACATAAATGTTCTCGATCTGGCCCTGACTGTTCTCGCGGAACAAGCCGCGATCCTTGTGCACGTCCAGCGCAATCAGATCACGCTGTTCAACGCCCCAGACAAATGCGCCGAACATGACCAACAAGGTGGCTGCATAGGCAACGAGGCGAGGGCGCAAGAAGCGAGTCTGGCCACCGGCCAACGCGCGCTCGGAGGTGTAGCGGATCAGGCCGCGGGCATAGTCCATTTTATCCATCACGCTGTCGCAGGCATCAATGCATGCGCCGCAACTGATGCAGTCGAGTTGCAGGCCATCGCGGATGTCGATGCCGGTCGGGCACACCTGCACGCACACGGTGCAGTCAATGCAGTCGCCGAGCCCTGCGGCTTTTGCATTGATTTCTTTTTTCCGCGCGCCACGGTTTTCGCCGCGCCTGGCATCGTAGGTCACGAGCAGGGTGTCGCTGTCGAACATCACGCTCTGAAACCGCGAATAGGGGCACATGTCGCGGCAGACCTTTTCCCGCAGCCAACCGGCATTCAAGTAGGTGGCGGCGGTGAACAGAAACAGCCAGACACTTTCGCTGGTGCCCAGGTTGAAGCTGATGAGGTCGTGACTGAGCGCGCGTATCGGCGTGAAATAGCCGACGAATGCCAGCGCGGTCAGCAGGCTGACGCCAAGCCATAAGCCGTGTTTGCTGGTGCGGCGCAGCAGTTTATTAATTGACCAGGGCGCGTTATCGAGCTTGATCCGCTGATGGCGCTCGCCTTCGGTGAAGTGCTCGATGCGCATGAACACCCAGGTCCAGACGCTTTGCGGGCAGGTGTAGCCGCACCACACGCGCCCGGCGAATACGGTTATGAAGAACAGGCCGAACGCCGCGATGATCAGGATGGCCGAGAGCAGCACGAAGTCTTGCGGCCAGAAGGTGGCACCGAAAATATGGAATTGGCTTTTGCCCAGATCCCAAAGCACGGCTTGGCGACCGTTCCAGTTGAGCCAAGCCGTGCCGAAGTACAGCACGAACAAGGCCCCGGCTCCGTAAAGACGCAGCGAGCGATAGAGCCCGGTGAAACTGCGGGTGTGGATTGCGCCTCCCGCCATCGCTGGCGTCTGGCGCACTGGGCTGGAGGAAGTTGCGGGTTCGATAAGTGTTGCGGGGATGCGCTCGCTCACGTCATGAGCCTCGTCTGGTTTTATCAGGCGAGCGCATGATCAGGTTGCGAGGTGTTTTATAACAGGCTCAGTTTTTTGTAAAAAAAGCATATCAGCCTGACGGTTTGTCGCACCCAGGCTGTGTTTGGCGCGCAATCAAGTGGCGCATGACCGGCGCTGGTGGTTATCGAGGATGCAGTTTCAGGTGGGCGTGCTCTGCGCTACGCGTCACGCAGCAAGTCGTGGGAATCCAGCAAGCGGTAGGCAATTTCCGGGCGCTGTTCCAGTGCGCGGCGAATGGCGGCGGGGATGGCCTGGCGGGTTTTACGGCACAGGCCGATTTGCTCGGCGATGTCGATGACGATACCGCGCATGCTGCGCACCTCGTTAAAACCCGGCGCGATGGACACCCGGATGCCAAGTTGCTGGTACATGCGCCGTTGCATGTGTTCCAGATCTTCCAGGCTACTCACTGACTCGAGCCGTTCGAGCAGGCGTTTCTCTTCGCTGCGGGTGAGCAGCAATATCCGTGTATCGCCGCCCGGGATTTCCACAAGCTGCTCGCGCTCGCAATTGCAAGCGCCGGGCGGGCAGGGTTGGCGGGTGGCGATGGACGAATTCATGGCTTGATCATAGCGGTTTGTCAGGCCGTTTTAGAAGCCATCAAGCTACAGGTGCTTGCCGAGTGTTGCGCGTTGCGTGGCTGACAGGTAATCAGCCACGTTCGGGATTTACTCTGGCTGGCTGAGCTCTTCATGAAAGTCGCTCGCCCCGTGACGCCAGTAGGCGGCCACGCGCATGGCTTGCTTGGAGTGACCTTTGTCGTCGGCCAGAATCTTGCGCACCTTGGCCATGCTCGAGGCTTCACCCGCGCCCCAGGCGAAACCATCGCCTTCGGGTAATTGCAAAGCGAGCACCGCATCGATCAGCTCATCGGCGTTCTGCACCCACTGCACCTGCACATTGGCCTGTGCGGCAAATTTGCGTTGGTCCGCTGCATCGGCAACCTGGGCGATAACGATTGCGTGGCTGTTTGCCGGCAGCTCTTCGAGGCGACGGCTGACGGCAGGCAGGCCGGTTTCATCGCTGATGAACAAATGCCAGGCGTAATCCATCGGCACAATCATCGAGCCGCGCGAGCCACCGATAATGGCGTTGTCGCCGACTTTGGCATTGCGCGCCCACTCCGATACCTGGCCGTCGCCATGCAGGGCAAATTCGACGGTGAGTTCATTGGATGCGGGGTCGAAGTGGCGCGGCGTGTAGTCGCGGCGCACGGTTTCGCCATCGGCGTCGGCGAACATGAATTTGATGTGATCATCAAAGCCCAGCGAGGTGAAATCCTGCAGGGCCTCGCCGGCAAATGTCAGGCTGACAAAGCCCGCACCAATCGGGTTGATACGCGTAACCTGGACATCGCGACGGCGTAATTCGTGACGTACGCGTTGCACGCGGCGCTCTTGGGTAGTTGCCATGGTTGTACCTCGGTGGGTTAAGTTGATAATATCAACAATCATAATTTCACATGGTTGATAAAGTCAACAGTATGAGCAGCGATATTGCCAATCAGGTTTTTGAGTCCATCCACTCGCTGATGCATTTGTATCGGGCGCAGCAATACCGCTCCCTGCGCGACGGGCCCTTCGAGCTGACGCACATGGAGTTCAAGGTGTTGGCTTTTTTTGCCCGTCATCCGGGCTCAACCCAGAGTGATCTGGTGGCCCACAGTGGTCGCGATAAAGCCCAGCTGGCGCGGCTGATGCAGGGCTTGAAGAGCAAGGGCTTTGTGCAGGGCTGCGCTGATCAGACCGACCGACGCAGTATTCGCATGGAGTTGACCGCGACTGGCCATGAGGTGTTCAACACCGTCGAGGAGCAAGGCCGCCACGTGTCGAACAGCGCGGTCAAAGGTCTGACCGACGCCGAGTGCCAGCAACTCAATGAATTGCTGGCGCGGGTGCGGGCCAATATCGAAAACGCCAACTGAGTTCGAGAGCTGCGCGAGATCTACGCAGCGCCCGATCCGCCAGTTGCCAAAGCGGGTGGGTTATTTGGCTTTGAGAAACTCCAGCACCGAGTCCGCAATGATTTGCGGTTGCTCCGCTATCAGCGCATGCCCGGCGTTATTGACCCGCTGCAGCGTTATCCGGTCGCCGAACTCTTGCTTGAGCAGTTCGCCGTTCTCCGGCGTGGCGATCTTGTCTTGCTCGCCCTGAATCACCAAAACCCTGGCTTTGCCTGCGCCCCACCAGTCTTCTGTGGGCTGCGCCTTGGCGGCAGTGATTTGCATTTTGGCGACTTTGGCGTGCCAGCCATCGCGCCAGACCTCGGGGTCATTGCCGGGTGCAAAGAAGGCGTAATTAACCGCGTCCATGTGTTGCTCGGGTGACAACTTGAGGTTGAAAGACGCCATCAGCGCGGCTTCAGCGCCTGGCTGCATTGGCGCTTTGCCGCCGGCTGCGAGCATGACTACTCGTTTGATCTTCTCTGGATGACGGGTTGCCAGCAAACTGCTGACACGCTGGCCGAACGCATGGCCAATCACGATCAGCTCCTTGGCATCGGCGGGTACTGTGGCCAGTGCATCACCCGCCAGATCCTCCAGCGTCAACGCTTGCATGGGTCCGGAACTGCCGCCAATGCCGCGTGGCTCCGGGCGAATTGTGCTGTAGCCGGCATCAACCAGCACCTGGGCCAGGTGATCATAATCACTGGCCGGGCGGCCTAGCGATGCAATCATCAACACCGGCGGGCCCGCACCATCGACCTTGTACTCGATGGTGGCCTCGCCGTGTTTGACCGTTTGGCTGGCAGCCACTGCGCTCGTAGCGCTAACAACATAGCTGGCGGCCAGCAGCGCCAGACTGATAAGTGATTTACAACTGCGCATGGGGAGTTTCCCTGAATGCTTGTTCGGGTGATTCGGCCACGTGGGTGGCCAAGAGAGCTTGCGCGTGGGCAATCAGGCAGGATTATCGAGTTAAGACAGCACTGCAAACCGGCGACCTTCACCGATTGAGCAACACCCTAACAGGCTTGTTCATCGACTGCCGTGCTAAACCCCGTCGAGTGGCCAGCGGGCGATTTCACGGTAGCGGCCTTGATGGGATTCAAACAACGCAAAGTAATCGCATTTTAACCAAAATTCAGGTTCGCTTGGCGACTCGGGAAGCGTTGAGGTAAAACGCCGCGACAGGGTGACATGTGGGCGAAATTCCTTGGCTTCGGCGCCGAGCCCGAGCGGCAGCAGTGCTTGTTGCAAGGCGTATGCTAACTGGCCGAGGGCTTTCGGCGGCTGGCTTGGCGTAAGCATTAACAGGGCGTTGCGCTGCCAGACCTCAAAGCGGTCGAGTGTGATGCGCAGCGGCGCTTGCGGGCGACGTACGGTTGCTGCCGCCTGACAAACCTGTTCGATCTGGTCGAGCTCGACCGCGCCCAGAAACAATAAGGTCAGGTGGAAGTTTTCACTGGGCAACGGGCTGCCATTGCGCAGTCCCAGCTCGCGTCGCCATTGGGCGATAACCTTGCGTTGCGGCTGGGCGCAGGGCAGGGCGAAGAACAGGCGTTTTTGCGGCAGTTGAGGCTCGGGTGTAGATGGACTCATGCGCGGGGCGTCCTCTCAGTTAGCAGGGCAAGTAGCAGGGTCAAGTTGCAATTGGGCTGCGGTGATGCCAATCGCGCGCTTACCGAAACTTGAAATATTGGTCAGCGTGGCGTTGTGGTGAGCGATTATCTGCGCGGCGCTCAATACACCGTTATCGACCGTCGAGTGGGCATCGGTGATGAGCACCACGTCGTAGCCGAGGGCCAGAGCGCGGCGGGTTGTGGTGTCGACACAAAAGTCGCTTTGCAACCCGCAAATCACCAGGCGATCGATGCCATGTGCGTCGAGCAGTGCGCTCAGTTCGGTGTTGAGAAACGAGTCTGGTGTGGTTTTGCGTACGCGAAAATCATTCGGGCCGGTTGCAAGTGTCGCTGCCAGTTGCCAGCCAGCACTACCAAATTGCAGCAAGCCACTGGGCTCCTCATGTTGGATGAAAACAACCGGCTGATTGGCGGCGTGCATCTGTGCGCTGAGCTGGTTGATTGCCGCGATCACGCGGTCAGCTTCAAAGGCTGCATATTCCCCCGTACACAGTGCCTGTTGCACATCGATGATCAGTACCGCGGTGCCCATGGCGTCTCTCCATTAATGCCTGAGTGCGAGGTTATCAGGCTTGAGCCTGAGCTGGCAGAGGCGTTTTGTCGGTGATTTGGACAAATTGAAATGGCCTATGTTAGCGATAACATTTCGATGTTAGAGTACTGCCATCACTTAATTATGTGCTTGGAGTGCTGTCATGCTGACGTGTGGAGAGTTGTTGGTCGAGATGTTGGAAGGTTTCGGTGTGGACACCGTGTTCGGGATTCCCGGCGTACATACCGTGGAGCTTTATCGCGGCTTGCCGGCCACCCAAATCACGCACATCACACCACGTCACGAGCAGGGCGCAGGCTTTATGGCCGATGGCTATGCGCGCGTCAGCGGCAAACCGGGCGTGTGCTTCATTATTACCGGGCCGGGCATGACCAACATCACCACCGCAATGGGCCAGGCGTATGCCGACTCGATCCCGATGCTGGTGATCTCCAGTGTCAACAACACCGAGCAATTGGCCATGGGCGGCGGGCGTCTGCATGAGCTGCCTTCGCAAAGCAATCTGGTGGCCGGTGTTGCAGCGTTCAGCCATACGCTGATGCGCGCAGATGAATTACCTGCGGTACTGTCGCGCGCCTTTGCGGTGTTCAACAGCGCCCGTCCGCGACCGGTGCATATCGAGATTCCGATCAATGTGATCACCGCGCCTGCCGATCACGTCAAGCGCAAGTTGGGCGCTGTGCCGAGCCGTCCGGCGCCATGCCCGGATGCGATCCTGCGCGCGGTAGACATGCTCAAGTCGGCCAAGCGCCCGCTGGTGCTGCTCGGCGGCGGCACAACTCATGCGTGCGCTGAGGCAGTGCGTCTGGTCGAGGCGCTGGATGCGCCCACCGCTTATACGATTAATGCCAAGGGCGTTTTGCCCAAAGGCCATCCGCTGGCGCTGGGCTCCAATCAGTCGCTGGTGCCGGTGCGCGAGCTGGTGCTGCAAGCCGATGTGGTGTTGGCGATTGGTACTGAACTTGGCGAGACTGACTACGACGCCGTGTTCGACGGCAATTTCCAGATTGAAAGCCAGTTGATCCGGGTTGATATCGACGCTGAACAGCTCAATCGCAACTACCCGGCCGACATCGCGATTCTCAGTGACTCGCGCCTGGCAATTAAGGCGCTGTTGGCAGGCTTGGGTGAAGTGCCGGCATTCAATCCGCAAGGCCCCGGCAGTAAACTTGCGGCGCAGGTGCGTGAGCAATTGGATACGCAAGTTCCTGAAGCTTGGCGTGCGCAAAAGCGCGTGCTGGATGTGTTGCAGGAAACCTTGCCTGAGATGATTTTTGCGGGCGACTCAACGCAGATTGTCTACTCCGGTAATCACTTGTTTGAAGCCAATCAGCCGCGCACCTGGTTCAATTCATCCACCGGGTACGGCACCTTGGGTTACGGTTTGCCAGCAGCCATTGGCGCCAAACTTGCCGCCCCTGAGCGTCCGGTGGTGGCGCTGATTGGCGACGGCGGCATTCAGTTCACGTTGCCGGAACTGGCTTCGGCGGTGGAGGCCAACGCATCGGTGATCGTCTTGCTGTGGAACAATAGCGGCTACGGCGAAATCAAGCGCTACATGCAAAATCGCGACATCCCGACCATTGGTGTCGATATCTACACTCCGGACTTCCTCACGCTGGCCAAGGGTTTCGGCTGCAATGCCGAGCGCGCTGAAAGTTTCGAGCAGTTGCGTGAGTTGTTGTTGAGCGCGGCTAAGGCTGACCGGCCAACGATTATCGAGATTCAGGAGCACGCCGAGTTCCTGTCCGCCGTGTAAGCAACTGCGCCGCAGTCACCGGTTGGCTGCGGCTTTTTTCCGTCAGCCACATGCAATTCACAGCCCTTATTGGCCTGCGCTCTGTTGATAGGGATAATCGTTGAGTGACCAATAGGGGACTGTTTGCGTGATCAAAAATAAACCCACCGTGCAGGATGTGGCGCGCTTGGCGGGCGTGTCGGGCATGACTGTGTCGCGCGCGCTGAGCAAGCCTGAGCTGGTTTCGGAAGAGACCCGCAACCGGGTTGAACAGGCCGTGCGCGAGTTGGGGTACGTGCCCAATCTGGCTGCCAGTGCCTTGGTCACCCGGCGCAGCGGAGTGGTGGGCGCATTGATCACCACAATCACCAACCCGATTCTGGCGACCACCATCGAGATTCTTCAACAAGGCCTGAGCAAGGCGGGTTTGCACATGCTGATCGGCGAGACGCGTTTCTCGCCCGAAGAAGAAACCAAGATGCTCCGTGCGTTTCTCGGTCGCCAACTCGACGGGCTGATCCTCGCCTACGGCTATCACACCCCCGAAACTCTCGCGTTATTGCAGGGGGCGCGTATTCCGGTGGTCGAGTTATGGGACTTACCGGAGGGGGATGAGCCGCGCACGCCGGTTGGGCAGGTGGTCGGCTTTTCGAACTGGGCGGCAGGCGCAGCAGCGGGTCAGCATCTGGTCGACTGTGGCTATCAACGGCCGGCATTCTTCGGCTACGAAGATGCGCGTGAAAATCTGCGCTGGCAGGGGTTTCGCCAGGCCGTAGTCGAAGGACTTGGCATCGAACCGCTGCGCTACAACACCTCGGCGATTCCGCATATTGATGACGGAGTTGCGGTGATTGAGCGCTACGTGCGCGGCGAACTTGAGTTCGACGGCGCGTTCTTCACCAACGATATGCCGGCCATCGGCGCGTTGTTTACCTGTCAGCGAAATGGCATTGATGTACCGGGCGAGTTGGGCATCTGTGGTTTCGGTGACTTGCCAATCGCCCGCGTGGCTTCACCGGCCTTAACCAGCGTGCGGGTGCCCGCAGAATTGGTTGCCAACACCACCGTGGAATTACTCACCCAGCAAATCAAGGGTGAAGGCGTTGGCGCGATGCTCAATGATGTCGGCTCTGAGTTGATTGCCCGCGAATCCACCGCACGGCGCAGCAGCTAGTTTTTGTCCGCAGGTGTATTAATGCAGCGATAGTAGGCTCAGGTTGCACTTTAGGTATTAGCCAATCTGCAAGCCGCCTTCGATCAGTGCGTCGCTTGAGTGGACGCTGCGCAAGATGGGCTTCATCTTGCGCAGCTGATTGTTCACGCCAGCGCCGCTTGCTCCATGCCGGTGCGCATGGTTTCTGCATCTTTTACAAAGCAGCGAGAGGCTTGCAGTAAGGCCAATGTGGTCAGCACAAACGCAACGGGAATCAGCAGCATTGCGTCGTGCAGGCCGATGGCTTTGAAGGTTTCGTTCATCTCGCTGGCGCCAGCTGCCAGCATGGCGGCGTGAGCGTAATGGTCCGACAACATTCCGACAACAACCGGGCCCATGCCGCCGCCGAGCAAGTACAAGCCTGCAAAAAACAGCGCGACCGCCGTGCCGCGTAGGCGTGGCTCGACCACATCCTGAATGGCGGTGTATACGCAGGTGAAGTAGTTGTACGAAAACAGCCAGCCCACGCTGAACACCGCGATGAATACGCCCACTTCAATTTGTCCGGCGAGCAATGCGTAACCGGTTGCCAGTGCCGAGATGAACATGCTGATCGCGGCAAACATCAGGCGACCGGTGGCCCAGCGCTGATGAATTTTATCGGCAGCCCAGCCGCCAAGTGTCAGGCCGAACAGGCCGGTAATCCCGACAATCACGCCCGTGGCCACGGCCGCCTGCTGCAACGGCAGGTGAAAGTAGCGTTGCAGCATAGGCACCATAAAGGTGTTGCACGCATAGCTTGCGAAATTGAATGCAAGGCCCGCCAACAGCAACCACCAGAAGGTGCGAATGGCCAGGACTTTGCGCAGCGGCTTTTCGACTGGCGTGGTGGCAGACTTGACCACCTCAGCCGCCCCGCGTGAAGGTTCTTTGATCAGGAAGATAAATACGGCCAACAACATGCCCGGCACTGCGGCGATGAAGAAGGGAGCGCGCCAGTTGCCGAATGCTTCGACCATTGCGCCTACAGTGAAGAACGCCAAGACTAAGCCGAGCGGTAAGCCGAGCATGAAAATGCCCATCGCACGCGCTCGGCGTTGGGTGGGGAACAAGTCACCGATCAGCGAGTTGGCTGCAGGCGCGTAACTGGCCTCGCCAAGGCCTACGCCCATGCGCACAAACAGGAAGGTTATGAAATTACCGGCCATGCCAGTCGCGCCGGTAAGACCGCTCCAGACCAGCAGGCCCCAGCCCATGATCTTGCG
>MDTG01410769.1_pt1 | contig 10819 bp, 8 predicted proteins | sample 811421 | NCBI WGS metagenome assembly MDTG01 (sample SAMN05326645, study PRJNA326480) | marine metagenome | isolation source: seawater | place: Pacific Ocean: South East | collected 2011 | reverse complement strand
TTTCTTTTTGATGAATTATTTAGTTTGTTTGGAAAAAAAAGAGAAGATTATTTGAATTTTGTTCCTCTTGAGCCCTGGTATAGATATTATTTTCATGACGGTAAGACTTTTGACTATTGTTCTACAGTCGAAAAAACTAACAGAGAAATTAGTAAATTTGATAAGAAAGATATAAAGGGATATTATAAACTATTAAATCAATCAAAAAAAATATTTGATGTAGGCTTTACACAACTAGCTGATAAACCATTTATCTCTTTTTTTAAAATGTTAGGTGTTATTCCTAACTTAATTATTTTAAAAAGTTATTTTACAGTATCTCAACTTGTCAACACCTATTTAAAAAATTCATATCTTAGAAAAGCATTTTCAATACACCCTCTTTTAGTTGGAGGTGACCCACACTCAACTACATCAATATATGCTTTGATACATTATTTAGAAAGAAAATGGGGAGTGTTTTTTTGCATGGGAGGAACAGGTAAAATAGTTGCTGAATTAAAAAAATTAATGATTGATAGTGGTATTACAATTAAAACTAATACTGATGTTAGAGAATTAGTAATAAAAAATAATAAAATAGAAAAAATCATTACTAATAATGGAGAGATATCAGGTTTCGATTTGGTAGTTTGTAATGCAGATCCACCAACTGTTTATACAGAACTTTTAAGAAAATATAATATTTCTAGACCTTTTAAAAAAGAAAAAAACCTGCTTTATTCAATGGGCCTATATGTTCTTTTTTTTGGTACAAAAAAGAAATATAAAGATGTCGCTCATCATACTATATGGATGACAGAAAGGTATAAGTCTTTACTAAACGATATATTTAATAAAAAAATATTGTCTGAAGACTTTTCTCTTTATATTCATAGACCAACAGCAACAGACCCTTCTTTTGCCCCTGAAGGATGTGATAGTTTTTATGTTCTCTGCCCAGTACCAAATTTACAAGGAAATATAAATTGGGACGAAAAATCTAAAATTCTAAAAGATAAGATCGTTGGTGAGCTTTCAAAAACGATAATGCCAGAATTAGAAGATACCATAACAGATATATTTTGGATGAACCCAAAAGATTTTAAAAATGATTATAGGTCTATGCATGGCGCAGGCTTTTCTATAGCACCAATTTTTACACAATCTGCATGGTTTAGGTATCATAATAAAGATAAAAAAATTAATAATTTATATTTTTCAGCCGCAGGCGCACACCCTGGAGCCGGTATACCAGGCGTATTATCATCTGCAAAAGTAGTTGAAAATATTATTAAAGAAGAATTAAATTTATAGTGAAAGATTTTAAGATTAATTCAATTTATGACTTAAAAAAAGAAGGAAAAAGTTTTTACTGGGCTAGTTTATTTTTACCTTATAAGTCCAAAAAAAATGCTGGTGAACTTTATTCAATTTGTAGATACTTTGATAATAAAGCAGATAAAGATAAAACTAATCAAACGAGTTTTTTAAAAAATTCAATTACTGAAATTAAAAACAATAATCTTAATATGATTCATATTTTTTTTAAAAAAAATAACATTAATTTGTTAATTTTAGATGACATGTTTAAAGGTTTTATTATGGATCAAAATAGAAAACATATAAAAAATCAAAAAGATTTAATTAAATATTCTTATTATGTTGCTGGAACTGTTGGATTAATGATGTCAAAAATTATCGGTGCTGATAAAAAATCATCATCATCTAGCGCAATAGATCTTGGAATTGCAATGCAGATGACGAATATAGCTCGTGATGTTTATGAAGATGCTAAAATGAATAGAATTTATTTACCCTCTGATTGGGTTGCTAATCTAGACATTAATATACTCAATGGAAAAAAAAATATTGAAAAGTTTCAGGAAGCAAAAATATCTCAAGCCATTCATCGTTTAATAAATCTGTCTGAGGAATTTTATATAAATGGATTTGCTGGATTAAAATACATTCCTATTAAAACAAGATTAGCAATTTTTATTGCAGCTAATATTTATAGAGGAATAGGTCTTAAGATAAAAAAAAGGGGAAGGATGTATGTCAAAAATAGAGTTTATCTAAATTATTTTGAAAAAACCCTTATAACACTAAGATCAATTTTAACTTTTTCTTTTTTGTCATTTTCTAACTATAAGTATAAAAAAATAAGAGATGTGCTCCCAAATGAAAATTTATAAAGCTGCTATAATAGGCCTAGGCGCAAGTGGTCTTGGGGTTAATAAAATTATTTATGGAGATGAAGATAGTGAAATATTAGCTTTTGAGACTACAAATATTGATAAAAGAAACAATCTATTTGGCTTTTGGTTAACTGACTGGATGAAGCCTTATGAAAATTTAATCGAAAAAAAATGGAATAAATGGGAAATCAATAATTCAGAGCATAAAATTATACACACCGATAATAATAACCCATATTGTGTTATTAGTTTTAAGACTTGGAAAGAGTTTTGCCTTAACTCTAGAAACAATTTAAATTTAGTAAACAAAAGAGTGGTTAATTATAAAACTTATAAGAATTATTACAAAATAATCACAGATGATAATAACGAATATTTTGCTAAAAAGATTTATGACTCAAGATCAACAAAACAAAGAGATAATGAATTAATACAACATTTTTATGGTTTAAATATAGAAACTCCTGATGGTACGTTTAATGATAAAAAATTAACCTTAATGAGTTTTACGAAAGAAAATAGTATTTTACATTTTATTTACTTACTGCCATTAAGTCACAACAAAGCTATGATTGAATCCACAGTATTTTCTAAAAAAGTTTTGCCAGAAGAATGGTATAGAGATAAAATCTACAAATACCTTGAAGAAAAATCAATAACTAATTTTAAAGAATTGAGCTTTGAAAAAGGTATTATTCCAATGTTTTTTTCAAATGAAAAAAACTCATCTGATAATAATATTATAAATATAGGAATAAAAGGAGGCGCCTGCAAACCATCAACAGGATACGCATTTTCTTTTATGATAAAGCAAATAAATATTCTAAAAAATTCTAAAAAAAATAAAGTTACTATTCATAGATTTATAGAAAATTTTATGGATAAAATATTTTTAAATTATTTAAAAAACAATAATGAAAACGGTATATCGTTTATAAAAATTGCAAACAATTTAAATGGTTACGAATTTCAAAGTTTTATGATGGGTTACTCAACTTTACTTACCAAGATAAAAATAATCAAAAGTATGCCTAAAATCCCTTTTATAAAAGCATTACTTCAATAGAAACATGATTGATTTGAATACTTTGGATATAGTTTCTTTTTTGCTAATATTTTTTATAGGTTTACCACATGGTTCATTTGACGGAGCTGTAGCTTCATTAGTAGGTTTCAAAACAAGATTGGAATTTTGTAAATTTTTATTTTATTATATATTATTATTTTGTTTAGTTATAATTGCCTGGTTAAACTTTCCTATAATATCATTAATAATTTTTCTTATAATAACAATCATTCATTTTGGCTTATGTGATTGGTCTTTTTATAAAATAAATCATCATAAAATATTTATTAGTTTAACACACGGTATGACTGTAATATTCGGAATAATTTATTTTAATGAAGATGAATCATTTAAAATATTTAAATATTTAACAAATGACAATATTTACTTCTTAAAAAATTATTTTTTAATATTTTATTTAATTACTTCTTTGCTAATATTACATTTCATATATTTATCATTATTTGAAAAAAAACTACGCAAAGGCATTTTCGAAATCTTTTTCCTTTTATTTGTTTTTTATTTATTTGAACCACTTTTAGGTTTCACAATATATTTTTGTTTTTTTCACACATACAAGCACTTAAAACAACTATTAAAAAATATATATTTACATCTTCCTAACAAAAAATTTATACTTTTAACCACAGTTCTATTCACTATAGTTTCTTGGGTTTCTGTAATATTAATTGTATTATTTTTATTTCAAAACATTTCGCTCTATCAATCTATTATAAAAGTTATTTTTATTGGTCTAGCCGCTTTGACTTTGCCGCACATGATACTAGTTGACTATATTTATCGAAAAAAATATGCCTAAATATTCATAACCGCTCTACAATACTTTGAAAACCTTATTTTTTTAAATGGAAAAAAATTTATAATCTTGTCTCGAGCAAATAAATCATTTGATTTTAATTCTACAACTATTTTTTCATCAGTTATTTTACTAATTGCATTAAACAAATATGTATAATTAATATTTATATCAATAGTAATTCTTGTCCCCCATAATGAGAAATATTTTCTTGAATAATCAACATAAACTTTAGGATAACACAGTCCATATAAGTCATCAAAATAACCACTTCTATAAATTTTATTATAATATTCTTCAGTAATCTCATTTGTCGTTTTAAATCTTCCCTCAACACTATTAACTTTAATTTCTAAATTTTTTTTTGAAATTTTATTTTTAGGATAGTGTCTTACTCTTATTTTTTTTCTTGGTGTACAACCCTCTTCTGAATCTAAGAACATACCATTACTAGCATTTTCAAAATACAGACTATTTATTTGTCTTTCAGGAAACAGTACTTTTGCTTCGTTTTTCTTTAACCAATATATAAATTCGTTAAGCTGTAGAGATTCGATGTCCAGTTTCTCTTCTAGTCTATAACTCATTATCTCTTTTTAATTCCAATTTTTTTATAATCTTTATTTGCTTTTTTTATTATAAAGTTTGCCTCTTTATAATCACCAATACCAATAAACTTAGTTTCAAAATCTTTTGTATTTTTCTTAAACCAATCCAATATCCTAATAATCTCATCTTTGTAAATATCAGTTTGATCAATATTTTTTTTATTTGATGCTTTTATTAAAATTATTTTATGATTATTTTCTCCCAAATATGATGTTTTTATTACTCCCAAAGGCATAGTTTCAACGATTTCACCTTGATTAATATTATCACCTATTAAAATTGCTTTAAGTGGATTGCCATCACCTCCATATTTTAATGGTAACAATGTATTTGGAATCAAGCCAAAGTTAGCTGGATATTTATCACCTATAATTTTACCAGGAAGTCCTTTAATAAACTTTCTTTCTAAATATCCAGTAATTTTAGAAACTTCCCATTTGTCTAGAGTATTTTTCTCAACTTCATTAATATAATTGATTAAACCCTTTTTAGAATATGTTTCATAATCACTTATAAGATTTTTATTTGACTGGATAATATTTTTATCTGCAGTTGATATTTGACTCTCTTTTATTTTAGAAATTTCTATAGAAGAAATCTTATCTACATCTTTAAGGTATAAATAATTAAAGCAACTTAAATTATTTATTTTTAGATAGCTACCATTAAACTCTTGTTTTTTATTATATGATGATAAACAAGTTTTAGTATTATCTATTAAAACATTATTGAAGCTGCTTTCCGAGCTATCTTTTGAAGCAATTCCTATATTACTTTTCTTAATATTTACAATTTCAGAATTGAAAACAGAATTTTCCCCAATAGAAACAGCCTTATCACCACATTCAGTAACATTAATATTTTTTATATTATATCTGCCATAAGAAAAATCCAAACAATCATTACCTACATTTTCAACTTTAATTTCATTTATGGAGGCATTAGAGAAATCAAAATCAATACCATCAGATTTTGATTGTTTTACAGAAATACTATTTATAGTTCCATTGAATCTAATAAAATTAACAGCATCTTCACACATTGAGTTTTGTGAAAAGATGTTTAAATCCTCTCCAATTATGTCAACAAAAGTTAAACATCCAGTAATTAAAGCATCATGTTCAATTTTATTTACATTTTCTTTATTAGAAGAATTATCATAATATATATCCCAACCTTTTAAATGTCCCCCAGTAAAGATTGCCCTTGAGTTATGTTTTTGTTCTTTAAGAAACACTTCTTTTTTTTCTTCATCAATTCTTACGTGAAAGCTACCGTACAGCTCCATTATTGAACTATCATTTATTTTTATAATATCACTTGGATATATTCTATTTGGTACAACTATTTTATCAAAATCATTGTAATTCTTATAAGGCCCAAGATAAATTAATGTACTAAATTTATTTAAAAACATGTTATTTTTTTTAATTCTTTTTTGAGAAAGTATTAGCTTCTGACTTAGAAGATTTTTTATTTCTTCTTTAGTTAAATTTATATCTAAACAATTATTAAATTTGAGATCACATAATTTGAAATAACTCTGATTAGTACTGAATAAATAAAAAATACTTTTGTCTAAATAATCATAAACCAATGAAGTTTTATCTAAAACATCATTTTTATTTTTTTCATTAAATACAGCTGTAGTAATATTTTTTTCATCTACATTTTGAATATTATCTAAATTAATGAATATATTTTCAATTATTTTAATTATTTGATCATCTTCTATAATGAGTCCTGATCTGTGAAGACTCTCTTTCAAGCTACTTATGTCTAAGTCAGAAAGTTTTTTTCTCACAAGACTTACGCCTTCTAACGCTGAATTACTTAAACTAGTTTCTTTTTCATTAAGTTTATTTTTAAGAGGTTTGTAATCTTTATTTAGTAAAGATGACATTCCGTCATAATAAATTGGAACAAACTTATTATTTAAATAATCGTGATAAAACCTTCTATCATCCCTAGATAAATTATGAAAAGCATCAGTAGCGTATGATAACGCATCAAATATTGGAAAATCTTCAAAGTATTTTTCAAGTTTTTTCTCTTTCGTTATTGTATAATAGTCAATCAAGTCGTGTTCAGGAACGTTAATATCGTGAGATATGTTAAGAAAATTAAGTAATGAAAGACCATAAATAGAAGATAAAATTTTAGAAGAATTGTTCTTAGACCAACCTCTATTATCAAGCTTATGTAGTGATATATATTTATTTGATGAATCTTGAAACTTTGAGTCAAAAACAAGTCTTTCATCACCAGAATAAATTGAACTTTCAACTAAATTGTTATTTTCTAAAAACTCTTTGTTAATTGTTTCTTGAAAAATAAATTTATATTCTTCATCTCTGAAGTTTATTGTAGCAAATGCGGTTCTTGGAGACAAGAAGCCAAGCTCTTTGAACAAATTTGCTACAAAAATTTCATTTTCAAAATTCCTTGTTATTGGTTTTAAAAGAGCAAATTCAGTAATACCAAAAATATTTCCATTTATAAGCTCAACTCTTAAACTAGGAAGTTTATAAGGTTTTTTGAAATTAGGTTTTCCTTGGTTGTCAATTTCAACGTAGTGATCATAATAATCTCCATGCCCTCTAATTTTAGCTTTTATTTCGCAAACAAATTTATTATCTATTTCTACCCCTATTATGCCATTTACCTTTACTCTTTTCTTTACAACCAAATCATTTTTTCTTAACTCAACTAAGTTATGTATTAATGCTTTTGACCACTTTCTATTATCTAAGATATCTATATTTAATTTTACTTTACCAAAATTATCTGAACTTAATTGTTTAGATGCTTCAAAAAGTAATTCATTACATTTTTTATTTTTTGCAAATAATTCACTACTTTGGAAGAATGTTAGGATAATTAAAAAACAAGTTAATGATAGTATGTTATTTATACTATACTGTTTTTCCATCTAATAATTTAGGAATTAAAATTTGCTTTTATTGAACAATTATCAATTGTTTTTAAAAAATTTATATCTTCATTAAGACTTTTTTTTGAATTATACCCAAGTCTATATTCACAAATTTCTTTTTCTTTATCAATATGTATAAAAATTAAATTTTTAGAATTGTTTAAATATGGAATTTCTTCTTTACTAGACACATCTAATAAATTTAAACTTACACCTTCATTAAATGAGACTTGATAACCAGTTAGACCAATTTTATTAAAAATATAGTTATACAACACTGATCCAAATATTGATAAAATAATAATAAAAAATAACAAGTAACTATAGTTTGATTGAACTGATGCAGCAATTCCAAGTGTTAATAATGCAAAAAAGATAACTAATTCTAATGGACTTTTTACAGGATTTCTAAAACGCACTATAGACAAGGCACCGATCATACCAAGTGATAGAGCTATGTTGTTTGCAATAACTGTTGTAATGACATAAGCAATACAAGGCAGTAATATATATGTAACTAAATGATGGTATCCTACAACCCAATTTTGACCAACTATTAAAAGACTTTGTCTAATTAAAAATCCAGCAATCATTAAAGAAATGCATATTTGTAACTGTAATGGTATAAGATTATTAATCATAAGTTATGATATACAGATATATTATAAATAAAAAAATATGTTTTGACTCAATTTATAAAAATTTTAACTATTTTTAATTTTAGATGAGATTTGTTAGTAAAAAAAGCCTTTTTTATATATTAATATTAGCGATATTTTATCTTTGGGGCATTTTTACAATTAAAGAAAATATTTTTCCATTTAAACTCATTAAATTTATTGATGACAAATTTTTTGATGAAAAAAATATATCAAACGAAGAATCACAAATTAATAATAATCAAAACGATTCACGAATTGCAATTGTTAGAAAATATAAATTTAAACAAGATATATGGAGGGATAGAACATACTTTAACAAAAAGAATGATATTTTATTAGATAATTTTTTTATAGTAGAAATAACAAGACATTTAGAGTCAAATTTAAATATCGAGTTTTTAGATAACGTATATGTATATAGAGCTACATGTAAAAAAAATGATAATTCTCGATATTCAAAAAAAAATGGTTGGGAAAAATCAAGTTTTGATCTTTACATAGAGGGCAATAGTTGCGTGCATAAAAAAGTTTATAGAAAAAAATATACCAAAGGCATCTATAAGATTTTACCTGGCGGACCCATAACATCTGATCCAATTTTTATTAAAGGAGCAAAAGATTTGTCTTCAATTTTAATTAAATAAAACCTACTTATAATATAAACAAAATCATTAAATTTAAAATTTCTTAATATTTATAAACCCTCAATATTGACTTATAGTTTTAAAATGTTAATTGGTTCGTTATTGCGGGCGTAGCTCAGGGGTAGAGCGCAACCTTGCCAAGGTTGAAGTCGAGGGTTCGAATCCCTTCGCCCGCTCCAAATTTTATTACAAATCTTATTTACGCTACTTATCCGCTACACTTCTGATTCAAATAAATTCAAATAACTGATAAGATATTTTCATGAAAAATATCATAAATACTATTTATACAGGAGATAATTTATATGTTTTGCATGGATTAAATAATGAATTGGTAGATTTAATATATTTAGATCCTCCTTTTAATTCTAAAAAAAAATTTGACGCACCAATAGGTAGTAAAGCTGCAGGAGCTTCTTTTGAAGATATGTGGTCTTGGGATGATATTGACTCTGCATACTTAGATGAAATGATAACAAATTATCCCTTTATGGTACAATTTATCCAGTCCATTGGTCGATTGCACAGCGCTTCAATGAAAGCCTACATTACCTACATGTCTCAGCGAATAATTGAGTTGCATAGAATTTTAAAAAACACAGGCTCTTTTTACTTACATTGTGATACTAGTGCCTCTCATTATTTAAAATTGGTTTGTGATAGAATATTTGGAAAAAATAATTTTAGAAATGAAATTACTTGGAAACGTTCAGCTGCTCATTCTGATGCAAAATCAAGTTATGGTAGAGTAACTGATTCAATTTTATTCTATACAAAATCAAATCAATTTTATTTGAATCAGAGCACAATCCCTCATTCAGAAGAATATATTTCGTCTGAGTGGAGAAAACTTCCTAATGGAAGATACTATAAAACTGAGAACATGCTGGATCCTCAGAAAAAAATGAAAGAGTATTCTTTTCATGGAAGAATAGCAAGATGGAGATATACACTTAATAAAAATGAAGAATTATGGAATGCAAAACAAACAGAGGTTCCCAATAGTCATGGCCGAGTAAAATTGGGTAAAGATGGCCTTCCTTTAAAGAGAGGTAAAATTGTTTTTTTAGATGAGTTAATTGATAAAAGAGGAGGTATGCAAGTTCAAGATTTGTGGGATGATATAAAATATATCGCTGGTCGTTCAAAAGAATCTACAGGTTACCCAACTCAAAAACCTCTAAAGCTACTAGAAAGAATTATTGAATCTAGCTCTAAAGATGGAGATTTAGTTTTAGATCCATTTTGTGGATGTGCAACTACTTGCGTTGCGGCTCAAAACTTAAATAGAAAATGGATCGGAATAGATATTAGTGAAACAGCTGGAAGATTAGTAATTGAAAGACTTACAGAAAATAAAACTTTGTTTGACAAGTTTGTTCATTTAAAATCAAATCCAATCAGGACCGATTTAAAAGAAATAGATTCTTCATCTAGGAATACAAAAAATATTCTTTATAAAAATCAAGATGGTAAATGTAATGCTTGTGAAACTGAAATGGATGAAAGGCATTTTGAAATAGATCACATAATACCAAGATCAAAAAACGGAGGAGATTTTATAGAAAATTTGCAACTTTTGTGTGCTAGCTGTAATAGAATTAAAGGTGATAGACCAATGGCATATTTAATGAAGAGAATTGAAAAAATTAACAAAATGATGAAATTCAAAGTAAGCTTTGACTAATTCATTTACTTTAAATCTGCGCTACACTTACGCTACACTTTAGAATTAATTTTATATAAAACACTAAGTAATAAAGTATTAATTTTCAGTTTATAATTGTACATGGCAACCTTGCCAAGGTTGAAGTCGAGGGTTCGAATCCCTTCGCCCGCTCCAAATTTTCTCTAAATCTTATTTTTACGCACCAATTACGCACCAGTTTCTCCAAATAATAAAATA